>OGMW01000077.1_pt1 | contig 99463 bp, 62 predicted proteins | sample 1573281 | NCBI WGS metagenome assembly OGMW01 (sample SAMEA2581907, study PRJEB24529) | metagenome | biome: Human gut stool | place: China | collected 2011 | reverse complement strand
CCCCGCCGTGAGCTTCTCCATCCAGTCCACAAGGGCCACGAACATGTCTTTGGCCTCCTTGCGTCCCGCCACCAAGTAAGCATCACGCAGTCCTGCATACGTCTTGTGAATGTTATATAGCGGCACCCAGCGGTCGTTCAGTCCGAACGAATTGGCACGGATATTGCCTTCGGAGATTTCCTTCCATATTTTCCTTCCCCCGGGCACGCCACACAGATAGCCGTCGCCCGCCGCTTCTTGGCAGCGTTTCATTTCCGCAAGCATATAGTCCAGCCGCCGCCCGATCTCCTCATTGCCCGTAGCCGCATACATATAGGCCAGGGCCGAAAGATAATGCCCGCCGATGTGGCCGTCCAGCCCCGTATTTTCCCAGTTAGGATAATTCTCCGCCTTCGGTGTCAGTCCGGCCTCCTTGAGATAAGGCGCCAGCAGGCGATCGGGGTCCAGTCCCAACAGATAGCGGACATCCAGATCCTCGGCCCGCTTGAAGACACTCTCCGTGAGCCTCACGTCACTTACCGGAAAAGATTCCACCTTTTCCGTCAGCACGGCACCGGCGACAGCAACCGAAACTGCCCACAAAGATGCCGCACCAAAAATTTTCAATACATTTCCCATTCTTTTTCTTTTTTGTATTACTTGATATCATGATTCAAAAAACGACTGTCACGACGGACCGCACTTTCCACTCTCTAATTGTTCCGGAAAACACAGCCCGTCCGCGACCTATTTCCCCCACGCAGCCCTGCGGTAAGGACTTTCCGGCATACCCAGATGCGAAGGTTCATATCCGCCGCAGTCCACGGTAATGCGCTCCCACACGATACCCGGCTGCAACGGCCGGCACACCAGACTGTGGCAACCGGCAGACGCCGTGCCGAGCGGCAGACGCACCTTCTTTTCTATCACACGTGCGGCCCCTGTGGGATACATCAGCGTATATTTGTTTTCCCACGTCAGATCCCGGTTCAGGCAGACCACCTGTTCCGCTCCCCCGTCCAGACTGACGGCCACATGATGTCCGCCCCTGAGGAAGGGCATGACAGCTCCGAAGGTAAGATACACATCCACTGAATCGGCCTCTGTGTACAGCTCCATGCGGTATTCCAACGCAGCCCCTTCAGCATCGCGGGTATAAGGCATCAACAGTAAACCAGAGCGCGTGCGCCCCAATCCCTCGAGCACCACCCATTCCGTGCCGTCCGCCGGCCGGCAACCGAACGCGTGCTCAGCCTCCATGGCCACCACCCCGTCCTTCTGCCTGAAGACATAGCCCCCACAAGGATTGCTTCCGCAGGCGCCGCTGTCCACGCGCTCCACCTGCGGCATGCGGTTATGTCGCGGCGCATGCCAGGACTCATAGCCGATGTGCACCTGGTCCATCATGTGGTTCCACTTCCCGCCGGCCACTTCCCTGTTGTATGCCCTGCACCACAGCGAGTCCTGCCGGTAGCATGCCTCCACGCGGTCCGCCCATCGGTTGGCTTCCGTACTTCCCTCCGCCGCCAACCTGCGGTTCATGGCCAGCGCGTAATACAGGTCATAGAGGTTGGCCATCCCCTGTATAGGGAAAAGCACCAGTTCACGGTAAGCGTCGCACCAAGCCTCCTCTAGGGTCAGATATTGCCTCAGAGCCCGGGCCTCGAGCGCCATGAACTCGTCGCGTACGGCCTTGAACTCCCCGCACTGCAGATTGTACGTCTGCGCGTCGAGCATCTCCGGTGTGACGCGCGAGGCATAGCGTCCGTACGCCGTGAGCAGTTCGGCCGCCTCGTTCGCCTGTTCCTCGCCGAACTGTTGCGCACAGAAGTCTCGCGCATAGTCCCCGAGATTGTCGTGGCGAAAACGTCCGGGATTCCAGGCCATTTCCATAAAGAAATCCGTCAGATACTCATGCGGCTTGATATCCCCCACGTTCAATATCCAGAAGTGGTCCACCCCATAGGCATACGTCATCTGCATCTGTTCCCACATCTCAGCCACGGTCGATACCGACAGCCACTTGCTGGCCCTCGGTGCCCCGTAATAGCCCACATGGTAATACATGCCGTACCCCCCGGGATGCGGTTTCCGTTTCAGGTCCGGCAAACGGCGCACATGCCCGAAGTTGTCGTCGCAGAGCATGAGAATCACGTCGTCGGGCACTTTCAGCCCATCGTCGTAGTAATCCATCACCTCGCTGTAGAGCGTCCACACCTGCGGTGTTTCCCTTGCCGGCCGCCCTGTGGCCTTGCGGATGATCTCCCGCTGCCGGCCGATAATGTCCTCCATCACCCTGAAGTTGGCCTCCCGACTTCCGGCATCCGTCATCGGGCGGTCCTCGTCGCCTCTCATGCCTATCGTCACCATGCTCTCGTAATTCTTCGCACGGGCGATGCCCTCGGCAAAGAAACGGCTGATGGCCTTACGGTTGGTGAGCCAGTTCCACTCCCCGTTGCCATAATCCTGCCGGTGTCTGATCCATTCCTGCTGCGAACGCTGCATGGGCTCGTGGTGCGACGTCCCTATCACAATGCCGTACTCATCAGCCAGCCGCGGGTTTTCCGGATCGTCTTCATTGAAACAGTTGCCCGCATAGAGCCCGTCGTCATCATGCATCACCGACACCAGAGGCTTGTATTCCCTAAACGATCCCCACATGGCCGGCCACAAGGTGTTGGCCTTTAGCCGCAGCAGGAGTTCAAACACACGGGCATAAAACCGACTGTTCAGGCCGCCAAACCTTTCACGTGCCCAAGCGGTCAGGCACGGAAACTCGTCATTGATGAAAATGCCGCGGTACTTCACCGCCGGTTCGCCGCTTGCCCGATAACCGGGCAAGACATAGACTTCATCGTGATGGCGTACCGGCACGTCAGCCCACCAGTACCAGGGCGACACACCCATGCGGCGCGAAAGCTCGTATATGCCATAAATCGTGCCCCGTTTGTCGCTGCCGGCAATGACCAGCGCCCTGTCCGCCCCGTCCCAGGGACGGTCCACCACGGCAATCACATAACTCTCCCATCTCCCTTCCAGATCATCACGTTTGAGCTTGCCTTGCCGCACCAGTCCGGCTATCATGCTACTGCGATCCATGCTGCCGATAATGACAGGCAGGCTTCCTCCTGTTCCCACCGCCACCCGCGGCGCCCGGCCCGTGACCTTGAGCATGTCTTCTCTCAGATCGTCTATCGCCCTGATCACTCCCGCGTGCTCATCCGCATCATAACAGAGTGAAGCCGTCGCCCCCGTCGTCACCAACGGGAAAGCCCCGGCCAGCGGCTGAAAGGAAATCCATTCGCCCGCCATGTCATCCACCGCCACGGCACCACGATCCTTTCCGGCAGCCATGACGGATACAGCCGCCATCCATCCGGACAGCGCCATGATCAAAAATCCTATTCTGCAGATTTTCATGTTTTACAGTTTATTCCGTTTATATTGTCCGTATGCCGGACCTTTTCCGTTCCCCGCCGTTACTGCGCCGTGAAATGATACACACCGCCCGCACGGGTCACCACATCATATTCAAATACCTGAGGCACACTGGCTTTCTGCACTTCCTTCACTCCGGCAGCACGCAACGGCGTACGGATCTCAGCCGGTTTGAAAAGTCCGTTGGGACATGCCCCTTCGGCCTTGCGCAGTCCCTTTCCCGTAAGAGGTACATAGGAACGAATACGAAGCACACCACCAATCGTAGAACGGATTTTCGCCTTGGCCATTTTACCTCCGGCCCATTCCATGTCCACCTCAAAACCACCACGCGCCCGCAAGCCCGTCACCTTTCCAGTCGGCCAAGCATCCGGCAGTGCAGGCAGCAGATGCACCGCGCCGTCATGGCTCTGCAGGAGCATTTCCGCCATACCCGCCGTGGCCCCGAAGTTGCCGTCTATCTGGAACGGCGGATGCGCGTCAAACATATTCGGATAAGTCCGCCCCTGCGGGAAATCCCTGGCTACCTCATCGGCAGGAAGAAGCCGCAACATATTGCCGATAAGCCTGAAGGCATGATTACCATCAAGCATGCGCGCCCAAAAATTAATTTTCCAACCTATACTCCATCCTGTAGCTTCATCCCCTCTCTGTTCAAGCGTACGCCGCGCTGCCTCAAACAGTTCCGGATGAAGGAACGGCGAAATCTGGTTACTCGGATACAAGCCATAAAGGTGGGAGATATGACGGTGCTCGTCCTTCGGATTGTCGATATCCTCAAGCCACTCCTGCAACTGTCCATGCCGTCCGATCTGCATGGGCGGCAAGCGGTCGATCATCTGCTGCAGCGAGTCACAGAACGCTTCCGAATCACCAGTGATCCGTGCTGCCTGCAACGTATTGCTGAGCGCGTCGAACACAATCTGGTTGTCCATCGTGCAGCCCGCCGTCACAGGACCGTGTTCCGGCGACAAAGAAGGTGCTACCACCATCCAACGGTACTCGGGATGCTCCACCAGGAAATCAAGGAAAAACCGTGCCGTCCCTTTCAGAACAGGATAATAACGTTTCAAAAACGCCCTGTCGCCCGTAAAGAGATAATGCTGCCACAAATGTTGTGCCAGCCAGGCTCCGCCGGTCGGCCACATGCCCGCAGCGGCAAAATCCACCACGCCAGCAATGCGCCACAGGTCCGTGTTGTGATGCGTCACCCATCCCCGACAACCATACATGATACGTGCCGTACGCGCACCGGTCACCGACAGGTCGCGCACCATTTCGAAAAGCGGCTCATGCATTTCGCTCAAGTTAGTCACTTCAGCCGGCCAGTAATTCATTTCCGTATTGATATTGATGGTATATTTGCTGTCCCACGGCGCATAGATGCTTCTGTTCCAGATGCCCTGCAGATTAGCGGGCTGTCCGCCCGGCTGCGATGATGAAATCAACAGGTAACGCCCGTACTGGAAAAGCAACGCCGGCAATGTCACGTCCTTTCCTTCATTAAAATCGCGTATGCGTGCCACCGTTTCCTTCCGGCTGTTTTCATTCTCCGGTGCATCAAGCTGCAACGAAACCCTTCCGAAAAGCTTCTTATAACAAGCCACATGAGCGGCCAGGGCCTTTTTGTAAGGTTTGGCCATGGCCTGCTCCAACAAATGCTCAGCCCGCGCCTTGGCATCGGCATCCACACGGCTGTAATCCACAAAATTGGTTGCTGCAGCGATATAGAGTGTCGCTTCCGTGGCCTCTTCCACTCCGAGCCCATGCTCGCCGGTCTGAACCAGACGGCCGTCGGTACGGATACCCACCATACATACGGCATGCAGGGCTGCTTTCACCCCTTCCTGTTCCTTGCCTTCACAACGCACCACCAGACGGTCGTCGGCCACGCTGACTTGATGCGGAAGCGGAGCGTCATATCCCAAACTGAAATTCAGCTGCCCTTTCCGGTCTGCCTTCAAGCGGACAATCACCAGGCTGTCCGTAAATGAGGCGAACGCTGTCCGCTCAAATCCTACCCCGTCCACTTCATAACGGGTCGTTGCCGTAGCATTACCGATGTCCAGATCGCGGTAATAACCGGACACTTTCTCATGCCCTTTGAAATCAATAAAGAGGCTTCCAGCCGACAAATAGCTCATCCCATGCTTTCCGCTAAGGAAATTGGCATCTACCAGCCGTTGGGCTTCGGCATATTTCTTTTCAAAGATCAGCTTCCTGACCACCGGCAACACATACACCGCATTAGGATTATTATTATCATAAGGACCGCCTGCCCAAAATGTTTCCTCATTAAGCTGAAGTTCTTCACGGGCAGGCCCGCCGTAAATCATGGCTCCCATCCTGGAATTACCAATCGGAAGCGCCTCCGTCCAGCGCTGCGCAGGCGTACTATACCAGAGTTTAAGATCTTCTCCTAAAGCTGCTGTTCCTATATAAAGACAGCAAACCACAGCCATTATTTTTTTCATCGTATCAGATTTTATATATTCAGTCTATTCTATTTAAGAAATACAAAGTTATAAAAAAAGTTCAACCAGCCCCTTAACGAAACCTTACGCCTGTCCGGATTCCTCCTTCCGACCATTTTTCTCTGACAATTACCGGCCCTTTTACAGAACCTTTTACCGGCCGTCCGCTCATGTCAAAATAGTCCGTACCCAACAAACGATCCCAATTTTCAGCCGGACGTATATCTGTTACGACATCCAATAACAAGCCTGTTAAAGAATCCAGTGTTTCAGCAGCTGTCACCAAAGCAGCCTCATCAGTCAGATCCATTATGTCTGCATTATAATGTGCCAATGCTTCTTTCAAATTGACATACGCCTCTGTCTGTTCGTAATATTCATTTCCCGTACACTGCTCCAGAACAGAATCAGCCTTTTCAAAAGCCTGAAAATAAAGATCTACCCTCAGTTTTCTTCTTTCCAAGGGTTCTACCGCATTTCTCAGTACCCCAATGACCCGCTCATATTCCGTAGGCGACGTGGACGTAAACCGTACATATTCTTCCATCAGTCCGCCAAGCTCTTCACGCAAAGCCTCCGAATCCGCATACCGTTCGCCTTGGGTTTCTCTGTATATCTTTTCAGCCCGTGCCATCATCCTCACGAATCCACCTTTATACACATCTGCCACAGAAGGGGCAGTAGTCAGTTTCACATTGCCCACGATCACTGAATTCCACCCCTGCGACATGGAAAAGGACAACACGCAGTCACTTTCCTCCGACACTTCAAATTCATATTCATGCCGTTGCGACCCGCTGACCGGACAATCGGATACCTCATCCATGCACCCGGCAGAAAGCAATCCCGTACGTTCTATCCATCCGTGCCCTGTCTTCATATCCGTCACCGTCATGTCAAACGTAGCCTGTCCCTGGTGTGAACCGGCACTCCAGTAAACGGAATTGAAAGAAACCAAATATTTGCCAGGCAAGAGATGCAGACGGTTTCCCTCATATTGTCCATAGCTCAATACGCAACGGTCATAATCCCTGGCGCTCAAGTAGAATCCCGCATCGAAATCACCACCCTCCATAAAATATTTAAGGCGGGCGCCACCTGTATTGGCAGCTCCCGACCCTTTACGATCCTCCGACCCGTCAGCGCGGCTGTTCACCCTCAGCCAGCCATAAGGTATTCCCTCGCCCACGACAGCCCGTTCCGCATACCAGTCCGGTAGCAGGAGCGTATCAATATCCAGGGCAAGGCCAACCTCCGTCCACCCATAAGTGTAATGCCACCGGCTCAGTTTCATCTGTCCTCCCTTTTCATTCACGACAGAATCCAGCATGAGCGTATAACTGCCATCGGGCAAAACCGCCCCATCCGGCAGCTTCAATACCAATGCTTCATTCCAGCCCTTATCCTCCGGCCGGAGCTTATAACTGATACCATCCGGTCCCGTCAGACTGGCCACTGCCTTGCTGCCGTCCACCGGTTCGTTAAAGACGAATTCATAAGTCCGGCAATCCGTGGGCAAATCAAAAGAACGGTCCTCCGGTTTGACTGAAACCACAGCAGGCGGTTCCGGTTCCTCCGGCCCCAGCGCATAACGCTTGCAGAAATTCCATATTTCTGATGTGGTATGCACACTGGCCATATCATTGGAATGCCAGTGTCCTTTCCCCTCTATGGATATCAACACCACCTCAGTTCCGTCCTTTCCACCGGCATATCGGGTATAAGTAGCCGCCGAGCCCGGTTTATTACAGGGATAAGGTTTGATGACCTCCGGCGTCAGACTGCATCCGTCGAACTGAGCCCATTTTTTCACATACTCCGGCACACTGCCATATCCGCCCGCCGCATGGTTCGGGTCACCATTATAATACACCACATTGTCTGCCGTGCCATGCGTATGGATAAAGGGTACCGGCCGCACACCAGAAGGCTCCCTGTAGTCCACCGGAATACCACTGACAGGACCGAAGGCCGCTATCTTGTCCCCCATCCTGGCCATGGCGTGATATGTCATCATGCCTCCCATGGAAAATCCCGTCAGGTAAACCCTGTTACGGTTGATATGGCAACGCGCGTACATGGTGTCGATGATGACTTCCAAAAAACGGATATCCGTCATCCCGCCGATGTCCCATGCTTTGTTAAGCCCTTCCGGATAAACCACCACAAACTTGGCCGTATCTGCCACGGCATCCCATCCCGTCTGGTTACGCTGGTAAGCTGCATCCTGCTGCATGCCGTGCAATGAAATAACCAAAGGTGGATTGTAAGGCAGGTTGTCCGGCACATGGGTGATCATCCGGCGCACGGTATTATCCACTTTTATACTCTCCTGTGCCGTCACTCCGGCACTTGCCAGCCATAAGACGGCCAACCAGGTTATCAGTCTGAACTTTCTCGTCACGTTTTTCATTTGATGTATTTTCCTTAAGATTATTCTTGTCAAGTTCCCGTTTAGTCCTTCCCCGAGGAACAACCTCCCCCCGGTTGCATTCATTTCTTCTGTTGTCCCAGCAAGTACAGCATAGTCTCCGCATAACGGCGTCCCAATTCCCGGTAACCGGCAGGATCAAAATGCAATGAATCGGTAGCGCACGTACATCCGGCTGAAGAGATCACATGTGCCGTAGGCACCACCTCCGGCAAGCGGCGGATAATCTTGTTCATCGATGCACAGACACCTCCCTGGTCGGCATTGACCACTTCACCTGCCAACAACGGAACCTTATCCGCTTTCAGTCCCAAATCCTTGAGCAATGCCTCATAAACGGTCTTCACCTTTTGCGGCCAATTCTGATCACCGGTATTCGACTCCCCCTGATGAATCAATATACCTTTGATCACCCCGTCCTTCTGTGCCAGGCGTGCCATCTCCACCAACCTGCCATAAGGATTGTTGTCATAAGCCTTCAACGGCCCTTTCATCCAATCCGGTGCACGATGAGCCACATAATTATCAATACTGTCTTTCATGAAAGTCTCGATATGACAACCGCCAATGGCGACATTGATCACTCCTACACGGATATGCTCCGGCAGCGTAGCCACTAATGTCCGCCCAAAATAATCCACCGGTGTCAACCCGTTGTCCTGCCGGCAAAGCGGCGGCATCGCAGTATACCAATGCCCTTTCTCCCGTTTCATTCTCGGATTATCTGTTGCAGCCATCATACTGAACCGACTGTCCACACCGTTCATATCTCTGATTTCCGGCCGTGCATTACCCTCCATATTGGATTGTCCGAAACACAGAAAAATATAATGGTCAGGATCCGGTTTCGTCTGTGCCTGAACCATCTGACCGACACCAAAGCCACATAACAACATGGCCCAAACAAACTTGCTTATTCTGTTCATATCACCTGTTCTGTTTTTATTGTAAATCCTTCATTTCTTTCTTTTCATATCCGAAGCAGTCCACATCCACATATCCTCCGGTCTCCTTGGTTGCATAATTGAATATACCGAACTTCGTTCCCATAAAGAATTTGCGGAAATCAAACCTCATCTTGAAATCACCTCCAAGACGATTCCAGCGTTTGCCGTCCGTACTGTAAAAGAAGGTTGCCACATCGCGTCCCAGCCGGAAATCGGCATCCACCCGCAGATAAACCACGGTTCTGTCTCCCAAAAGGATCTCACCGCCTGCACGGGATGCCGTATTGACGACCCGCTTGTCCTTATCAAATTCCACATCTTCCTCTTTCATGCGTACCATGGTTTTTCCACTTTCCCTGGAAACCTCGAGCACTCCCGCATGGTCATTGAATGCGGCCAGTCCGGCTCTGTCTCCTTCCTTCATGCCCGAAACGTCCAACTTTATCCATCCCGAGCATCCCGGCCCCTCCATGCGCTGGGTCAGCGTATTTCGCGCCTGGAAAATATCAGGTACCACTTCTGCCGTGGTCAGTCGGAGCCAGCCCTTACGTTCCTTCAGAGACCAGGCCTTATCCACGGGATTATGATTCCACTGCCAGTGCAGATCAAGCTTTTTGCCTCCAAATCCGTCACTGACTACCAATGTCTGTGCAGGCTGCGCTTTCAACGGCACGGTCATTTCGGCCGGCACCTTGCCGTTCTCGTCTCCCAGCACCGGCCAACCGTCTATCCATCTGCAGGGCGACAACGTAGGTACGCGTCCTACAGCCCCGCGGTCCTGGAAGATCCAGCCATACCAGTTTCCTTTGGCATCATCCACGATCGTACCCTGCCCCACATAAGGGAAACCGGCAAAATTATCACACAATATGACCTTCTTCTCATACGGCCCCGTGATACGGTCTGCCCTGTAACACAACTGCCGGCGACGACCACCATTCGGCCATGATATCATCAGCAGATAATATTTACCGTCTTTCTTGATCACACGGCTGCCTTCCAACAAACCGTTTTCCTCCTCGTCACGTACATTGAGTGTCATGTCCACTCCCCCTTCCTTTACACCGGTCAGATCCGGTTTCAATTCCGTCAACCGGCCTGTCCCGGAAAAGACATACACTCTGCCGTCGTCATCAAAGAAAAGCGAAGCATCATGGAAATGATTCATCCTGCTGTGCAGTGTCCATCCCTTGGCAGGATCTTTCGTCGTATAGACATAACTGCGGTACGGTGCGTCATTGGGCGAGAACAGGGCATAAAACTGTCCGTCATGCCAACGCAGGGAAGTCGCCCACTGGCCACGTCCGTATACCGTCCCGTCCTTCATGTCATACTTGGGTGTATCTTCCAGTCTGTCGAACAGATAGCTGACCAGTTCCCAACTGACCAGATCTTTCGATCTCATGACCGGCGCACCCGGCATCAGGTGCATGGTCGTGCTCATCATATAAAACCAGTCACCCACACGGATCACGTCCGGATCGGGATAATCAGCCCACATCACCGGATTCTCTGCCGTAGCAAAGGTTGTTGTTCCATCCGGCTGAAACGGCTCAGCCACACTTTCCGACAACGGCATTACCGCAGCCAGACAAACATACACAAACCTGAATATATTATCCTTGTAATTCATAACCTGTTTGTTTTTATGATCCTTATCATTAACTGTTACTGTCTCCGATCCTTCTTTTTACTGACGAAACAACAGAGGCAAAAATTCATTCAGACAACGGCGCCATGTCAGCCATTCATGATGTGTACCGGGCGAACGGTAATACACATGCCGGATACCGGCCTCATTCAACATGGCGCTGATTCTTTCACCCGGCATGTTTTCTTCTGTTCCCTGTCCTATGAAGAACGCATGGACACGGTTATTGAAATCTGTGGAATCAGCCAGCGCTCCACCGTACGCCTCACGGATATGCTGTCCCGCATGCAGGAAAATCGCACCGCTGAAAACCCCTATATGAGAAAACCGGTCCAGATTGGACAACGTCACCTGCAATGTCTGGTGTCCTCCCCACGACAATCCGGCCATGGCACGGTGGTCACGGTCTGTCTTCACACGGAAAGTCTGTTCCACATAAGGAATGAGATCATTAAGCATCACAGTCTGGAATGAAGCTCCGAATTCATCTCTTGACTCTCCTTTCCGTGCGCCATGGATATAACTGCAATTCCCGTTATCCATCACTACGACCATCGGTTTGCATTTTCCTTCAGCAATCTGATTGTCAAGGATATCAGCCATACGTCCCTGTTGATGCCAACCACGTTCATCTTCTCCCATACCGTGCTGAAGATAAAGTACGGGATAAGTCTCGTCTCCAGACGTATCATAATCGGCAGGCGTATAAACATAACACCGGCGCATACGATTCTCCGTACGTGAATAATAACGACATTCACGCACCTGACCGTGAGCGACCTTCTCGTTATAGGTATAGTAAGCCGCCTCCGATGCCGTTTCCGGTATCTCCACAGCACTGGCCATCCGACCGCAACCATAAAAACCGTCACTGGCAGGATCAGTCACTGACACGCCGTCCACAATCAGGAAATAATAATGAAAACCTACGACCAATGCATCTGTCGTCACACTCCACACACCATCCGCTCCTTTGGTCATCGGATATTTTTTGCCACATATATCCACTTGTACTTCCTGAGCCTGAGGTGCTTTTATACGGAACAGGACCTGGCGGTTCTCATTCACTTTGGGATATTCAGCCATCGGCACGTTATAAGCCGAGCGTACTTCCTGAGCCTGAACAGCCGGACCGGCCATGGCCGACATCAAGGCCAGACACGCACAAGTCATCAACCGGCGGCATCCCCATACTGATTGGTATTTCATAGTTCTATCTGATATTTAATAAGAGTTATCTGTATAATTCCTTTTTCACTGTTACGCGTCCGTTTTCCATCACCCGGCGCACAATATTAATACCAGGCTGTGGTGTGGCATACATCTGCCCCGACGGCGTATAATAAGTCACCGATATGACACGACCTTCCATACTGCCATTATCTTCTGCTTCCTCTATGGCAGATGGATGAATGCCGTCGTCACTCAGGAACACCTCCTTGATATAAAGCGGTCCTGATCCGGTTGTCCAGAATCCGGCTATATAAATATGTGAAGGATCGCATTTCGTACCATCCGACTTCATCATGTTCTGCAAATCTATCCGTGCTTCGGTCTTGGCTCCCATGTCGCACATATAAGGAGTTGACCAATAACTGGAGTTATCAAACAAACGGAATGAAGGCTGACAGGAAGCCGATTTATGCAAACGGATCACCAGGTATTTATAAGCCGACAAGTCCAGTCCTGTTTCATACTGCCATCCGCCAAATCCCCATTGTCCGGTAGTCAGACATCCCGTATTCTCGTCAAATGAACCCGTCGCATAGATTGACGGATTAAATCCTTTTTCTGTCAACGGGAATGTCGCCACACAGACCGTATAAGTCACAGAAGCCGTATTACCCATAAAATCAGTATAATAAGCCGTCACCTCTACTATTCCGTCAGTCAGAGCAGTCATATTACCGTTTTCCAGACTGATTATGCCGGGCTTGCTCATTTCGTAACGACACACGGCTCCCACATTTTCCGTTCTTCCGGACTGGAATGTAACCGTCAAATCCGTAGTCTTACGTTGTCCGGGTATCATATCCACCCGTTCATCAGCCACTGCCAGCGAAGCCATGGTCAGCTCTTCTTCAGTGAAAACAGTCAGCGTACCTTCAGAATAATATTTCTCTTCACTGAAATCCGGTTCCGTAGAGAACCAGTCTATATCCACATATCCACCTTTTTCCTGCGTGGCATAATTAAAGAGAGCAAAACGGTTTCCCACAAATATATCCAATGTATATCCCATACTCCATTCCTGGCCGAAGGGCACATAAACAACGTTGTCCGTACTATAATAGAACCGAACCTTGGCTGTACCGAAATTCACCACTGCACGCAGATACACGATATCACCGTCCAACACGTCACCGACTGTTTCTTCTGCTTCCACTGTTCCTCCGTCCTTGTCATAAGCACTGCGATAGAATACCAGACGACGCTGACCGTCTGTCATTCTCACACCGACATAACCATAAGGATCCTGGAACACGCCCAATCCACAAACGTCACCTTCGCTCATTCCCGACAGATCAAAACGTGCAGTTCCGTAAGAATCACGATAATTGCCCGAAGGCGTTCCTTCTGCATTGTAACTGAAAATGCGTTGGGTCAGCGTATTGCGTGCCTGCATGAAGTCATCCGTTACCGAAGCCGTATAAAGGCGCAATGACCCCGGGTTATCGAAAAGCGACCAGCACGCTGCGTCGGCGTTATGGTTCCACTGCCACTGCTTGCCCAGCGTAGGTTCCGTAAACGTATCGTTCGTAGGCAGATACGTCCGCGGATAAGCCATTCCCACATTCGGTTTGTCAAATTTGGCTCCATCACGACTCACATCCAGACCGTTCTGCCCTATTACCGGCCATCCTTCCACCCATTCAACCGGTTCCAGATAAGGTATACGGCCCACAGCCCCTGCATCCTTAAACAAGATAGTCCACCACTGACCTGTTTGTGTTTCCACCAATCCGCCCTGATGGATATGTTGCTTTTCAAATACGCGTCCTTCATGTTCTTCATAAGGCCCGAAAGGACTCTCCGAACGGAATATGGTCTGACTGCCTTCCGTACCGCCATACGTGGCATAGATATAATAATAGTTACCGATATGATACATGTGACTACCTTCACATCCATTACCCACACTGATCACCTTTTCTGTTTTGACTGCTTTGAAATCCTTGTCCAGTTGTGTCACACTGATTTCATCAATACCATGGGCAATATAGATGTCATCTCCATCAAATAGAAGTCCGGCATCATAATAAAAGCCCTCCAGTTTCCTCATTTCCCATTCTCCCTCAGGATCAGCTGCGGTAAGCAAGAAATCGCCTCCATCCTTGACATTTTCATGATCGAAAGCCACAAAATGCAGGTAAAACAGGCCCTCATGATATTTCAGACTGGCCGCCCACTGCCCGCCGGCATAATGATTGAGTCCGTTCTCCAGATTATAAGGAGCCGAAGCACTGATCTGCTGCAACGGGTTGGCGCAATAAGTCCAGTTAACCAGATCCTTTGATTTCAGGATTGTCGCACCAGGAAAATAAAACATCGTAGTACTCACCATATAATAGGTGTCTCCCACGCGGATTATATCCGGATCAGGGAAATCCGCACCGATCAGCGGATTGGTAAACGTGCCGTCACCGTTGTCTGCCGTATACTGATAAGTAAAATCCGGCCGTGGACAATCCACCTTGGCATATTCCGCATACCAGTCGAAACAAGCTTTTGCACAACATTCCGGATTACCGCCGAAAGCCGGTGTCACTGTTTTGTCATCCAGGTACGCATCGATGTCGATATAATCGGCAGTACCTGTCAGTGTGATACTGATATTACCATAATGGTCGAGCACTGACTTGAAGGCCATACCCCACTTTGAAGTACTGGCGGTTCCCCATGTACCGTGATTTTTCGTATTTCCGTCTTCATCCACACTAACTACCGGACTCCAGTCCGTTTCGGAAATCAATATCGGGTTTGTAGCAGCAACAGGCACCTGTTTTCCCCACTGTTCGATGAAAGCGTCATGGTCATAATTCTCATCATCGGCTCCATACCATCCGGGATAAGTATGTACGGCATATCCTATATTGTAACCCTCAATGGGATGGACGGCAAAACTTTCATATTTGGACTGATATCCCGTACCGGGAATCCATAACACACCCGTATAGCCGTTCGCACGGATCATATCCACAATGGGCTGGAAGAAATCATAAAGAGCCCGAGGTGATTCTTTACCCTCTTCATCCAGACAGGTAATGGGTTCATTGGCCAATTCCAAGGAAATCTGTCCGGCGTATTTTTTCACGGAATCATTACGGCTGACCACATCCCATACGTCAAGCAGATACTTCTGATATTCACCTCCCACCTGAATAACCTCAGGACATACTCCGGGTGGACGCATCACCACATACAGCCCATGATCCATTGCTGATTCCGCTATGGGATAAAACAGCAGACGAAGATAATTGTTCAGACGCGCCCTGCTGTATCGGCTGATATTGGCTTCGCCGGTAGCTTCACCCGTCTGCGCCTTGTTCGGGTCGTTCGTCCAACACGGATCCAGATGAAGCCTGAAGATGTTACACCATGCCCCTTGTGCCGTATCAGTAATAGCTGTAAACAGTTTGTCAAAATAGGTACGACATTTCCTAAGCGTTGTATTGTCGCATTTATCTCCCCATCTGTAATTATTAAAATAAGGATTGGGCGTATCCATAACGCCATGAAGATTCACGATGTTGCCATGAGGATCTTTCAGATACTTGCCATCCACATGCAGAGGAGGCATCTGTCCATACTGTGCTTTCACAGCTGATGCCGCAACAAACAGCATCATAAAAACGATTAAAGATTTAAGGTTCGGTTTCATATCATATATTTTTCACACTTACTTGTTCAGGCACTCACTTTGAAATCCCGGAATGTTTCATCAAACCGGAAACACATTAATACTATTGCAAAAATACATGGAATTATAAGCAAAGAATTATTTATTCGTAACAGACTTTTTCGGATATGTATCAAATCATAAAAAACCGTGCCGAAAAATCACTTTTCAGCACGGTCTACCACGAATCTAAACTAATTATATGAAAAAACAATCTACTGCTTTCATCCTACCATAGGCCATCTTCCCAAACTTCCTTATTGGACAGGTTGGGCTGATTGACATCAGAAGAAACATCATCATTTACTCCCGGCATGGAAGCTGCCAGAATCGTTTCTTTTATTTCCCAATCATTACACTCTACTTTTGGTGTTATATAAATCCTTTTCATGAATTATTTGCTTTATAAGATTACTTAACTATTATTTTTCTCACACTTCCGTCCGACAGTTTCACTATATTAATGCCTCGCTGCATAGCATTACGCTGTGTTCCTGTCAGATCATAGACTGCTTCTATCGTCACTACACCATCCGCATTGGAATTGGTCAAAGACGTTGTCTGATCCAAAGATATTGTCAAACGGTTTGCATCAGCCTCATCCAAAACAAGGTAAGCGCTAAAAGGCACAACCTGCTGCGTATTATCCTCGGCTACCTTATAAAATGCGACAACGTCATTCTGCTTCTGAAGTACATAGCTACCTTTTGGCGCTGTTGTAGCTATATAAGATCCCACCAACTTTCCATTCTGAGGAACTTCAGCAGACTTTATATCCACATTCTCGGCAACAAACGAATATTCTCCTTTTTCAGACAGCAAAACCGGTTCATTGGCATTGATCTGATCAAGCAATGTACATTCCAAGTCACTTCCCTTTACTGAATGGATGGCGTATGCTTTAACTTTTTCCGGTACGACACAAGTATAAGGAAGTACAAATGTTGCAAAACCGGCATCAGATACAGTCTTTGAAGCAGAAGCTGTCTGAGCTGTAAAATCATAGGGTACACTGAAAGGATAAGCCGTATCAAGATACAACCTCTCACAAACATTACCATTCTCTCCCTTGACCACTACGTTCTCCGTATTACTCAATGTTGAAGCATTGGAAGCAATAAACAGACAGTTGGGATTGACCGAGACCAGATTCAAAGGTATGGCATTAGTCAAACCTGTCACATCTATACAAGTAGCAGATACGTCTGACAAGGCATTTTGAACAGAATTGGTCAACAATCCAAAACCGGAAATATTATAGTCTGATTTTACTCCATACCTAACTACAGCTATATTGGTCACATAAGCTGAAGGTCCATTATCTGTTTTTGCACCGATCAAATAAGCTTTTCCTCCACACTTTTCCTTAACAGCTGATATATCAACCAGCATATAATCTTTATTTTCTACTTTCTGAGCATAAAAAGTCTCTATATTTGAATTATCCGAATTAAAAAACCAAAAACGTAAATGATCACCTCCCTGAGTTGCATACAAACGTATAGATTCATAAGCACTAACATCCGTATAGGCATCACAGTTCTGTACATTGACACAACTGCCATATACTTCTGCTGCCAACATATTGATATTCCATGTAGGGTTGGTTGTTTCATTAAATTTTCCTTCTGCGTTTTTTACGTAGAAAGGCAGATCATTCAGACAAATTTCATCTCCTTTAACCGCAGTAATAAAGCCTGCTGTAAAACAAATGGAATTAATCTTCATTTTTCCAGTCTTGGCTGAATCAAAATTATAACTTATTGTCTGTACATTACTACTTTTCGTTCTATATTCATCATTATAGACAATATTATATTTGCTGGTATACCAAGAATTAACCGCTATATTATTAGCATTAAGAATAGTCGTACTCAAAACCAGATCAGTATATCCTTCTTCAGACGACATGTTTACATCTGTAACAATACTGGCCACTCCAGACAAATCCACAGCTTCCCCAAAATCAATTGTGATTTTGGCTTCTCCGGCATTATCCTTAGAAACAACACCATCTTCCGTCATTGCCAAACCGGAAACCCCGTCAATAAAATCCTGAGGATAAAGGTAAGCTTTTCCTGACTCATCAAAATTCAGTTTCAAAGGCTGTACCAGATATATATCTCCTGTTTTTATATTACCTTCATTACTCTTACTGACAAAACGTACAGCCTTAATCATTTGAGAATGACCTTCAAAAGCTGTAAGGTCTATCGTTTTTGTTGATGGTGCAAAATAATAATTCGTAATTCCGTCCAAAAGCGTTCCATCTTCCTTCACCAGTTCTATTGTAAAGGGACCATTATTAACTTCTGAAACTTCCACGACCAAACGCGAACAAGAAGATACATCAGTCAATGTTACCGGTATATCTATATAAGCTTCATTAGCAGTCCATGAAAAAGATCTGAGACTACTATCCCACTGTGCATTTTCAGTCGCAGTAACTGCATTTATATCTGCATTAAACCGCTTTGCATAACCATTTATCCCTATCCCCAGGACAAGAATAACCAAAATTAAAATTTTTCGTAGCATTTTACCATACATTTAAATTTAACAAAATTGCATGGCAAAAATACTACGCAAACAGTCTATTTCAGTTTTTAATTCGTTACGGATTTTTTTTATCAGGTATACTACTCCTGGTTTTCTGTTACAGAAGATTTATTTTCATCATTTTCTTCTTTGCTTTTGGTATTCTTTCGCATATACTCCGTAGGCGTCATACCATAATAAGTCTTGAAACACGTCGAGAATGTAGACACTGACTTGAATCCCGTAGCCACACTTACATCCGTAATGTCCAGGTGTTTGTCTGAAAGTAACTTGGCTGCCTGAGAAAGTCTGATATTGCGGATAAAGTCACGCGGTGTCAGACTCGTCATTTCTTTCAGACGACGATGCAAATGCACACGGCTTATACCTACCTTATCCGATATAAACTCTACATTCAAATCCGGATTCGAAATATTCTCATTTATCACTTTCATCAGACGTTCCATCAGTCTTTCATCCGGAGAAGTCAATTCTATCTTTTCCATATTTTCTTCCTGACTGGACGTTACGGCCAATTTGCCTTGAAGGCGATGACGACTCTCCAACAAATTATTCACCGTCTGACACAACACATCTATATTGAACGGTTTGGTCATATAAGCATCTGCTCCCATATTCAATCCCTTCAACTTATCCGCATCATCATTTTTTGCAGAAAGCAACACTACAGAAATATGGTTGGTATTGAAATTGGTCTTGATTTTCTGACAAAGTGTAATACCATCCATTACCGGCATCATCACATCACTGACCACCAGATCCACCCGTTCAGGATTCTGAATGATATAGTCCCATGCTTCCTGTCCATTGGCCGTTTCTATCACTTTACATTTTATCGAAAGTTCATTCCGCAAATAACGACGGATAGCCGCTTCATCCTCTACGATCATCACATTATACAACTTCTTCTGAGTCGTCTTTTCACTGACCAGACTTTCCCCTGTTTCCACCACATGTTCGGGTTTAGGTGGCAAAGAATAACTGGCTTCTGGCAAAGAATCATCAACTATACCTTCCAACATCTGCAAAGTCTGCGGCATTCTGACTACGAATCTGCTTCCTTTTCCTGCAGGATTGTCTTCCACCTTAATTTCACCCTCGTGAAGTTCAACAAGCAATTTGGTCAGATTCAGTCCTATACCGGTTCCGACATAATCTCCGCCATTACCTGAATAGAAACGTTCAAAGATACGTTTCTTATCGACATTGGAAATTCCGACACCAGAATCTGTCACCATAAGGACAAAATCACGTTCTTGAGTCTGCTGCCCCTCCACATCCTGCAATTCTATTGTAATTTCGCCTCCATCGGAAGTAAATTTGAAGGCATTCGACAAGAGGTTCATCACCACTTTATCAAAATTCTGAGGATCAATACATACTTCCAGTTTGTCCATCTCATGAATAAACCGGAACGTAATATGTCTGTTATTGGCCGTCGTCTCAAACAGTTCATACAGATTATTGATAAAACCGACCAATTCTACCTTATGGTATTTCAAACTGAACTGTCCCTTTTCTATCTTACGGGCATCCATCAGCTGATTGATAAGCCGAAGAATACGCTGTGAATTCTGATAAATAAGTGAATAATTCCGCTGATGTATCTTATCCGTATCCATTTTCATCAATTTCATCAATGGACCTAATATAAGGGTCATCGGCGTACGGATCTCATGACTGATATTCATAAAGAACTGTATACGGGCTTCATTCAGTTCCTCTGCCTGACGATGCTTCTCCAACATGCGTTTGGTTTCCAGCTTATCCTTAATCTGCAGGTAAACGATATAGGAAGCCACAATCAACAATACCACATACACACAAATAGCCACCCCTGATAAATACCACGCAGGATGAATAATCACCTTCACTTCCTTCACATCAGACATCTTGCCGTAAGCATCAGCCTTAATTCTGATATGATATGTACCAGGCTCCATATTGATAAATGAAATACGGTTCTGACCGTCACCCACTGCCATCCAATCACCGGAATTGATACTATAATAAATCACGCAACGGCTATTAAAATTCATGGTAGACAATTCTATTGCAAAAGATCTGTCCTGATGCGACAAATTCACTTCCTTTACCATGGGGAACCAACTGTCAATAATCTTATAATTGCCGGAACGATCCCCCACATGAACCGGTTTACCGTTCACATAAAAATCAATAAGACGAAGTTCCGGTTTACCGATATCCTCGCGTTTTTCCACTTCAGAGGGACGGAAAAAAGTCAAACCGTTGATACCTCCGAAATAAAGATGCCCGTTCAAGGAATAAGAAGCTTTCACACTGAACTCATTTCCCTGAAGACCATCGTTGATATAGTAATTTTCAAAATCTTTCTTTACCGGATCAAAACTGGACATGCCTACATTGGTTCCGGCCCAAATCTTGCCATCCGGAGCCAATTCAATACTGGAAATGGAATTACAAGGCAAACCGTCTTTTACGGTATAAACAGTGACCGTTTTGTTATTCAGATCCAAAAAGCCCAGCCCTTCCGTACTCGCAAACCAGATCTTACGGTCTGAAGTTATTTTCATATCATTTATACCAAACTTCTGCAAATAACGCCCTACATGCTTAAGGCGGTTTCCTTCACAGAGAAAGACCTGCAATCCATCTGCACTCCCCACATACAGATAGTTTTCACTGACCAATAATACACGTACATAAGCATTATACAACAAATGATATGGATATTTCAGACGCGAATTATCCAACGGCAAGTAATGAATCAGTTCACCCGTCTCTCGCGTATAACAATATAATCCGTCTCCCATGGAACCGATCCATATATTTTTATGCTTATCCTCTACCATGGTATAGGCATTCTTTATTCTCTCGCCGCCTTTCACCCATTCACCCAGATTCGTACACTCGCCGGTTTCCTTGTTCATTTTTGCCACACCGGCCCATGAAGATCCCAACCACAACGAACCTTCCGAATCTTCCAACAAGCTCATCACTGTAGAAGGCATACCGCTAACCAATTCAGGTTTAAAATGTACGCTGGATGTACCGTCAGCAGCCAGATGATAAACCCCGCAATGGTCTGTAGCGACCCAAAGCGCTCCCTTACCATCACCTGTAATTGCTGTTACACAGTTGGTGCCCAAGGTATTTTTATGCACAGAACGCCGGCCGATATATTCAAAACTGGTAGCTGTATTCGGCATAACCCAGACCCCTTTCCAATAGACTCCGACCCAGACATTTCCATCTGCATCCATCATGGCATCCTTAACATTGGAAGTAGCCAGATTATATTCATACGTCCGGATATTGCTCTGTTCTATCTTTCCAGTCTTTTCATCATAAACTTTCAAGCCATTACCATCCGTGGATATAAAAAGAGTTCCGTTCGGGGCTGCAGTCACTGATGCTATGACATACTGTTTACTGGTTTCATCCACTTCATGAAACTGACGATCGGTTTCTGAATATGCTCTTAATCCCCCATAAACAGAAGCCAGATAAATCCGTCCGGAGGAACTTTCACATAATCTGGAACCAGACTTATAGGTTCCTACAGGATGGAACTTTCCATTAACCCTGCAATAAACCATTCCAGAAGGATATAACACCCAAACCCTCTTCTGGCTGTCTTCCATAATCTGCAAGGGAGGAACCGATTGAGGAAAAGTATTAATCTCCGTCAGCTTTTCTAATCCTTTTTCCTCTTTTAAAACAAAAAGGCCATATCCAGCCGTGCATACATAAACCGTTCCATCTGACAGTTTGGCCATTGACACTACATGTGCTTTAATCGTGTCTCCTTTCCATGAAATTAACGGGATATCTGTAAATTCGTCCGTATCGTATGAATAACTCTGCACGCCTATTTCAAGTCCCACTAATATTTTACCCGGTTCCTGTTCCAAAACACAAGTCGTATTATCATGTCCCAAAGAACCTTTTTCATCGGACTTATAGTGATAGACATTCATTTTAGCCCCGTCAAAACGATTTAACCCATACTGCGTACAGATCCATACATTCTTACGGCTGTCTTGCTTCATCGAACGTATGCATGTATTTGACAAGCCCTGATCGGAAGTAAAAGAAACAGGGCTTTGTGCACACACAAACAAGGAAACCCACAATAGGAAGGCCAAGGCCAAAAATTTATTCAGTTTCATAGATTGCTCGGAGATTATTCAGTCAAAAAAGTATTATTCCATTTATGCAAAGTTAAAAGAAAAAACTGATTTTAACATAAATATACCCTATAAAATTCAAACCCGGAATTTTATTCTTCATAACTTTACCATACGCCTGTTTACTCAAATCAGGCAAACAGACGTATGGTATAAAAGACATAGATTACAATATAACCGGCATTCATATTTCCAAATAAATATGAATACCGATATTTCTTAGATATTTCAAATCATTCAATATGGATTTTCGCCTATATTACGCTACAGTAATCCATTAACATTGAGTCTTCAAATAATTAATTCACGGACATCATGAACGGAGAAGCAGGAAGTCCTTCCACATTGTAAATCGAACATTCGGGAAAATCATCCCAAGCATACCGTACAGACACCGGTTGCATGCCATCCGGAATATCGACGACGACTGTATAGTCACCATCCGTATGTGCATCTGCCCATACATATTTTCCATCTGCCCCAGCCAGAGCTATACTCTTCAATGATGAAGAAGGAGACAATTTTCCTGTTTTTCTATCAAAACTTATCTTTATATAATCATTTTTCCGACGTACCGTCTTGACTTGGGGACCGGATACGACCTGATGTTTAGCCCCAAAGCATAATCCCTGCATCTGTAAAGCCACACGGCGCCCCAGCTCTTTTTTGTTCTGCGGATGGATATCATTCCATTCTCCAATATCTACAGCTGTTGCCAACCCGGCATCAGGAATTGACAAAGCCGCCAGACGTTGTGCTTCCCGCAGTCTAGCCTGATTGGACTCCACCGGCTGTTTGTGACGTTGCTGGAATCCGGCCAACTGAACTACCACCAGCGGTAATTTCCGGTCGAACTGTTCACGCCATTCTTTTATCATAGCCTCCAAATAAGCCTGATAAGTATCCGGCTTGCCCACATTGGACTCTCCCTGATACCAAACAATACCACGGAATGCAAAATCTTTGAAAGGAGCAATCATCGCATTATAAAGTGCGGAAGGCGTATCCACGAAATAGGTAGATCCCGGTTTGCGTGACATACTGCTACCCTTTGCATACGCCCACTGACTCGCCAATGGGAACACTTCTCCACCGACTTCTATCTGATACAGCTTGCCACTGACAAAAGAAGGACCTCCATTCTGTGCCATCAAATGCACCATCACCTCATTCTGACCTTCACGCAATATTCCTTTCGGGATTTTATAAATACGGGGTGGGTACTGATAAGAGGTATAACCTACAAAATGACCGTTAACAAATACGGAATCTGCATCCACCATGGCTCCCACGCGAATCAGACCAGCCTGTCCGGACACTGAAGACGGAAGAGTGACAACCTGCCTGAACCAATAGGAACCTGGCCCCGGACGCTGTCCTCCGCCATTCCATTCATGCGGTTTGAACACATCCACCAAAGGCCACGAAGAAAAATTATAACCGTTCTGTCTCCATTTACCTACAATGGTGTCCAAACGTATCATATTACGCTCCCAAGCCATTCCTGCCGCCAATTCAGCCTTATTGACAGAGTCGGGCCAATTCTCCTGATGATACTTCAAAGCATTAAATTCATCCTTGTAATCATCAAAATGCTTCAAATTGCCCTGACTCATCCAGGCTTCCACCTTTGTTCCACCTACGCTGGAATTGACAATTCCCACCGGTACTCCGGCATTCTCTTGCATATACTTGGCAAAAAAATAGCACAATGCACCTATTTGGGGAGCTGTTTCAGGTGTGATGGCTGTCCATGGTTTCACCGCCACATCTTCCTGAGGACGCACATAATTATACTGATGGGGAAGTTTCAAATAACGGATACGGTTATTGCTGTACGCCGAAACCTCGTCCCTATACAGATCCATGCATCGTGATATCTGCAACTCCATATTAGACTGTCCGGAGCACAGGAAAACATCACCCACCAATACATCAGACAACACAACACCTGCTGTACGTTCATCAGATTGCCCTTCGTCATCTTGACTTTCAATTTTCAGGACATAAGGACCACCAGCCTTCATCGCCGGCAATTCTACCCGCCACTGCCCGTCTGCTGAAGCCGTAACTGACTTTTTATTCAACGGGGTTTGGCCTTCATACAAAGTGACAATGACATGTTCTCCACTTTCAGCCCATCCCCACACCGGAACCGGGTGTTCCCGTTGCAACACCATCCCATCGGAAAAGAAACGAGGAACACGTACCTTGGCATCAAGAAGCGACACGGCCAGACAGCCCCATACTGCGATAAGAAATTTTTTCATGACTTGATTTTTTTGATTAGTGCAAAAATAAAAATTATTATTCAAGCCCGTTTTCACCTGTGTAACATATTCTTTTCAAAAGGTAATCTGAATTGTCCAATTCAGTTTCATTCAGATTTTCTTCCGCTGCCCCCATTATTTCCTCTAAAACATGATTTTTCACCTCCCAATACCGTTATCCAATTATATCCTTCACCTCTTCACTTCCCTTTATTTATGCGGGCTACAGCATGATACCTCCTTCATCACTCCTTCACCGGCCCTTCACAGATCATTCACGCCATTGGAAACGGCTAATATACTGTAAAAAAACAACAGGAGTTTTTCAAAAAAGTAAAGCTTACTTTTGAAAAAGTAAACCTTACTTTTTTGAAAGTAAGCTTTACTTTTCAACAAAGATACCGAAGTACAGGAATGACAGATTATCATTTTTATCAACAAATTAACATTCCATCACTAAAAGGAGTCACAAAGTGGTTTGAAGCACAGCTATTCACCATACAATCAATTAATTATCAGTTGATTATGATTAAAAATGAAGAGGTGAAGCATTTTTTCAGACTTTCTTCTTTTGGGAGTACCTTTTACCATCCTTCACAAACTGCAAAATGACGTCAGACAACTGTTTTCAAACTTTAGAAGAAAGCATATCCGGAAAAAACATAGGGCCCCACAAACAATAAAAATATCCAGGATCAGACTTATTCACCTGTTTCAACAGCCAATTCCTCCAAATCATTACTACCATGAATCAGCATTTCAGAAATGCTGCAAAAAAGAACTATTGAAAAACGCCATTCTCCCTTTATCACCAAAAGAGCCGCACGGAATATCATGTTCCATGCGGCTCTTCACCTTAAATGGCTGATAACATCAGCTATGATTCTCTATCAGGAATCATTATTTTACCATGACTTTCTCCACTGTCACGCTACCGTCTGCACGGTGTACCTTCACAATGTTAAGTCCCTTAGCCGGACGATCCAAACGGATACCGTCTACTGTATAATATTCGTAAGATACGGCTTCAGAATTCTGAACGTCACTGATGTTAAGCAAAGCTTCAGAATAATCAAATCCTTCAAGCGGAGCTACAAGGAACAGACGGGCATCGTCTACATAAGTATTGGTATCCCAAATACCCTTGTCCTCATTGGTTTCCGGATCAATATTCTTTCCTGAAGTATAGGCTTCCTTGGCACCGATAGTCAATACGGTGTTTTCATCCACCTTCACGTTCTTGATTACAGTAGGATAGCCACCCCATACACCGTCGTAAACTGTCTGACCTTCTTCATAAGCTGTGAAGAGAGTGTCGCCTTCAGCTGTTGATACCCACATAAACATATCAGGACGACCTGTTTCATCATTCACGGCATTCATGCCCGGAGCCGTACGTGTGCGCAAGCAGATGTCATATACGCCGGCCGGCAGACGGCTGATACGCTGGTATACACTGAACTGACTGCGATAACCATTGATACGGGAATTAGTTACAGGCAGATCTTCACGAGTACACCAATCACCATCACCACTGACATGTACGTATCCGTCAACATTCCAACCCGGTGTGTTCACAGCATTAACTGAATCAGTACCGTTAGCCAGATAAGTATAGAAGTGCGGGTTCTTCACAAAACCAGTCAATTCGATACCGGAAGTAAGTTCCACGTAATCGCCTGAACCTTCGTCAACTTTGGTTTCGCTCTTCACTACAGTCTTGTAGTCATCAGGAACACTGGTGTTAGCAGCGAGGATCTTATAAAGAGCATACTTGTTCATGTCGTTCAACTGGTCTACCAGACGATCGTCATCTTCTACTGCATTCTGAGCGCTGAAGATCAAATCTTCTGCCTCGCTATCAAGGATAAGAGCAGATTCTACAGCCTTGTCCAAACGATAGGTCAGCGCATCAGTAGACTTCTTAATATTCGGAACCAAAGCGGCATAGTGTACGAGTTCTGCAGCCACATCATTCAGAGTTTCATCATCAAGCGTAGTAGCATCTACATCCTGATATTCGTTCAAGAGGGCTTCAGCTGCCATATAATCATCAGTCGTGACATACTTGGTACCAGCATAGCTACCCATTGCATTCTGCAAATCAACCAACTTGAGTGAGTAATTGTCTATGTTGGTGATACGCTTCAGCATAGTACCAGACAAAGCATAGAGCTCGGCCATCAGATTATTGACTTCTGTTGGTGAAGTGAAGTGTGTTTCTGTAGCATAGGTTACTTTTTCTGTCAGAGCGGTCTTGGTTGTACCGTCGTAAACAGCATCAGCCGCCATATTCAATACCACATTTGCACTGTCTACAGCTTCACCGAGCAACTGACGATAGTAAGCGGCATCAGAAGGTTTGGTAATCAACTTCACATTAGCCAAGAGGAACTCATTCCATGCTGTACCCTGCTCTGTTGAGAAACGCATCATGTAATAGCCTGCCTCCGGTACGGTGAATTCTGTACTCAATTCTACAGATCCGTTTACTTCAGCTTTCGCACCGTTCATATTAGGTTTGGCTGTGATCTTGTCAAATCGAGCCACTACATTACCATCAAGATCTTCAAGAGTGAAATTGAACACCGGTTCGCCCTTCCATGCTGCCATGCGGAATGAAACCTCATGTTTCTTAGCTTCAAGGTAGAGAGCAATCTCCGGATCCATTGATTCATCAACACTACCGTCGGGCTGCATGTAGTCCTTTACCTGCTCACCGTATGACAGGAATCCATTTCCTGCTACAGAACGCCAGTAAATAGCCTTAGTGAAATCACCGGAGAAGCCTTCGAACATACGCGGACCACCCTGGTATCCCATCGGGTTCTTGCCACCGTAATCATAATTATAGATAGAACCATCATCATTGATACCATATTCATGAACCTCTCCCTCATCGTTAGAGATCCATCCCTTCGGGAATGTACCAGCCTGAACAGCCGTAAAGTCCGGTACATAGATATTCTCAGAAACGGACTCATCCGTATCTTTACCAACAGAGAACTTGATAACCTGATCTTCAAGCGTCATCGCACCACTCATGGCATTGGCCACACCGTTAAGTGTCAGCAGATATTCGCCATCGGCCAAATTATCAACAGCCACAATAACTGAACATCCGTCTTCAGATACCGACATGGCACCTGTCAAGTCAGTATTAATACCATTGGAACTCAATGTAGCTGATGCCGTAGACAAATCAACTTCGCGGTCATAAGTAGCCACAATCTGGGTCAGTGTAGCACTTTCAAGTTCGAAACTACCGTTTTCAGGAACTGAAGACAGGTAATTCGGTGCATCCCATGAAGAAGGCAATACATCAAGTGATTCATCCAGATAAATACGTTCATCTTCAAATGGCAATACTACCATCCGGCTTTCTACATCCATGCTCGGACGCTGGTCTGTGGTATAGATGATCGGACAATCGGCCGGTGGAGTAAAGCTGACACGAACATCTTCGCTACCATCCTCCAAAGCAGCAGCATCAACCATGAAAATGTAAAGTCCACCATCGGCTTTACCTTCCACAGCAGATACTTCCAGTTCCTGATCACCCTTCATGACCTTCACGCAAGACACAGGTAATGACAATGTACCCATCGGGTTCTGACTGGCAGCAGCCAATTCAGCGATATTGGTGGGATAACCGAAGTCAATCTTTACAAAATCATAATTGTAGTAACAACCGGCCATTGTGGCTTTTTCAACCTGAATATCATCCAGATAATAAGTTCCCGGATTATACATGTTGATCGTCACAAAGAACTCATCAGGGAACTGTGAATATTCCTGTCCCCAATAGATTGTATCGTTCTTTGACGGATCATCAGGATCGTTAACAATAATCTCCTTGATGTTGTTATTGAAGTTATCAAAGAACTTGTTCTGTACTTCCGGGCCTGAATAATAAGACACATAAGAAAGACGACGCCATTCACCGGTCATGCCGCTGGTCCAGTTATAATAATACTGTGTACCGCTCTGTGACATGAACGGAGCTTCAAGATTCTCTATACCGATAGACAGAGAAGACTTGATACTGGTGTCGTATTCTGAATCAGGCTCACTGTCGAGTTTGTAGGTACGGTCAGCCTTTACCCAGAAAGATACACGATAAGAAGTCTGTGGTTCTATTTCCAAACCACGCAGTTTGATACCACGGTCCCAAGTGTTACCTTTAAATTCTGTTGAGTTGACAGCTTCAAGGGCATAGCTGCCAGAATGTGCTTCCGCACTTTTTTCAGTCCACGTATCACCTCTGTACAGATTGATATGGTCTGCATAGAAGGAAGCAAACTGAGCTGAATCAGGATTGTGATACATGTGATCACCGTCCTCAAAACCTAGAGATGCAACAACCTGCGCCTGAGCAGCCATGCTCAATCCTGCAAGTCCCAACATCATCATGAAGTTCCTTTTTTTCATACGCTTCAATTTAAGATTAAAAAATAAAAAACTGTTTTCAAGTCTATTCTCATTATTTTGGAAAGATTCCGGACGCTAAATTAGCGCTTGCCGGAATCTTTCCAAAATATTTTTGTATCACAAATCTTTTCTTATGTAACATACCCTCAATATAAAGGAGTTACAATACTTCAAACCGCTTATTCCAAAGGCAAATACCAGTTATTACGGTCACATAAGCGTGAGTAAAGTTCAGAATCGAATGCATCCTTTCCATTACGGTTTGCTATTTTACGAGCCAGGAAAGTCGGATCATTGCGGTGCAGGGCTATACGTTGCAAGTCGCCGAAACGGGTTCCGTCGAATGCTTGCTCAAGAGCCATTTCATCGCATATTTTGTCCTCAACGTAAAGAATGGAATCTTCCAAAGTTGACAATCCGGCAGGAATAACGTAAGTTGTATCCGCATCGGAATTACCGCTACCGAAAGCATGGATGCCCTGCGTATTGTTCTTGTCGAATTCATACTGGCTCCAGCTTAACAGGTTGCCGGCACGATCCTTTTCAGCCTGACTGATATATTTGCTGATTACATCGGTGTAAAGACCATGCTTCAGGATTGCAAAAGCTGACTCGGGCAAACCGGCACGGTTGTAAGCCTCTGCCATACGCAAATATACGGCAGACACACGATACAGCTGTACCATCGTGGTATTAATCTTCGTGATACTCTGCACTTCATCAGAGAAGCCATTATTTCCCGTACCTTTTCCTGTTGACATATAGGCTGAATAACGCAAGTCACCACGCATCATACCGTTAGCATAAACCATATCCTCCGGAGGTGAGATCGTATCAGGAAGAGCAGTTGCCGGATCCGTATAGATCAGCACATAACGCTGGGCAGCCGACAACTGAGCCAATGCGCTGGAGGCAGTCACCTGATAATAAAACTTATTGTCATCTGTCGATTCGAACACATCGTCCAGATAACTGATGATACCATCGTATTCTGACGCTTCCATCGGAATATAAGTCAAAACCGTTGATCCGGAAATATAAGTGTCCAGATAGGATTTGAACTCATAATCCATCCAACGTATGGATGAAACTCCCACCGGTCTCGGATTGTCCACATGAGTCAGATAATCGTGGTAATATTGGGCAGCTTCCTGATAACGGCCGGACCACAAACAAAGGTCACCGAGCAACACACGAACCGGAATATAATAGCTGCTGAAGCTACCTCCAAGTACAGGTGTCTTGGTTTCTACATACGGGGCCAGATCATCGATAAAATACCGACAGATCTCTTCAATGCCGTATTTCGGGTAAAGCGAAGGATCAGCTTCAGCTTCAGTCATCAGCGGTTCTGTAAAGAAAGGTACCCGCCCGTAATAAATGGCCAGCTGCAAATAAGCCCAGGCCCGGTAAGCCTTCACGGCTGCATATTCACGCAGGAATACCTGTTCGCCATTGGTAGTCAGATTCAGATCGGCATGTGTAATATAATAGTTGCAATTCTGAATAATGGCATAATAGTCGGCCGGTTCATTATAACTGTTATCAGCTCCGGCTGTAAAATTGGAAAGATTACGCAAATCAGTCGTACCGGCATCTGTCACACTGGCCAGATCACCGCGCACCTCTCCAAGAATGAGGGTTCTGTCGGCCACCACTTGCATTTTATTCAAGATACCCAAAAAAGAATATACGGTGTCATTGGGTGAATCGAGTTCGGGATTGAAATCCACCAGACTGGATTCCGTATCCACACAGGAAGTGAAAGTCACTCCTGCCCCGAACAGGAGTGCCATACCTATAGTAAATAGCTTATTTGTTTTCATAATGCTCATTTGATTACAAGTTAATCTTTATACCCAGAGAGAAATTACGGCCCTGAGCCAGCAAACCACGGTCGATACCCTGTAACAGGACATCATTGCTTGCGCTGAATTCAGGATCATTACCCAAGTAACGCGTAATGGTAAACAGGTTGTTGGCTGCTCCCCATACGGTAATCCCCTGAAGGTAAGTGGTACGGATAGGAATATAGTAACTGAGTGTCACATTCTTCAGACGAAGATAAGAACCGTCTTCTATCCAGCGGTCAGAGAAGCGGGAGTTACCCGGAGTATCCTGATAACAGGTACGCGGAATATCTGTCTGCTGTCCTTCAGTCGTCCATCGGCGCAACATGGCTGTAGTCTGATTGTAGAAACGTGAACCACTTTCGAGCACGCTACGCTGATAATTGTATACGTCATTACCCAAAGAATAATTGAACACGACATTCAATGAAAGGTTTTTCCAACTGAGATTGGTAAAGATATTACCATAAATATCCGGATTCGGATCACCGATGATCTGCATGTCGGCTTCGTCTATCCTATGATTACCGTCCACATCCACAAATTTCATGTCACCAGCCTGGAAGTAAGTTTTCACACCCTTCTCATCTTCCTGATAAAGTGCAGCAGCCTCGGCTTCAGCTGTCGTAGCAAACACACCGGCAGTCTTGTAACCATAGAATACACCGGCAGGACTGCCCACTTGTGAAAGGATTGTTGCACCATAGGCTTCAGTTGTAAACCGTCCGGAAGAAGCCGGTAGTGAAGTGATCTCATTCTTATAATGACCTACTGTAGCTCCAGCACTCCATTTCCAGTCCTTAAGATCAAGCAGACGGGCCTGAAGTGATACATCAAAGCCCTGGTTTTTCATTTCTCCACTATTGGTCCAGTTGTTCTTCAAACCACTGATATAGGACAAGGTATTCAACCCGAGCAAATCAGATGTCCGGCTGTTGAAATAATTGAAACTTCCGCTCAATCTGTTATTCAAGACTGAAAAATTCAAACCGGCAGTCCAGCGTGTGGTCGTTTCCCACTGCAAACGGGTGTTACCGATATTTCCCATTGTCAGACCGGCAGCGGAATTCAACAGTTTCTTGGCTATGAAATAGGTACGTGATGCCTTACTGTCAAGATCATCATTACCAACCATATCGAATCCTACATTGAGCTTGAGATAATTAAGCCAGCTTTGATTCATCCATGATTCATTAGTGACCACCCAGGCAGCTTCTACTGAAGGGAAGAATCCCCAGGCATAATTACCTATTTTCACCCCATTCGGTGCATCGACTCCAAACTTGGAGCTACCATCCATGCTGACTGCAGCAGACAGGTAATAACGCTCAGCCCAGTTATACTCACCGGTAAGATAGTAGGTCATATCTACGATTTCATCCTCCGTTCCGTCTGTGGTACGATTGCGAAGACTGCTTGACATATTAGGTGTCTTGTCATTACCGCTATCATAACCGATCATGGTATTAAGCCTGTAAGAATCGTGCATATAGCGCAATCCGCCTCGCAAATTAAGGGTATGGGCATCAAAACGTCGGCCATAGTTGAAATAAGTATCACTTGAAATGACAATCTGACGTCCGGCCAAGGCTGATACTTTATTGGATACAGTTCCAACTCCCTCCACATCAAAATTAGGTACACCGGTTACCGGCAAATAATAGTTCTCATCCGTATTGACCAACTGGAAGGCAAAATGCTCGGCTATGCTCCAGTGCTTATTAATATTCCATTTCGGAGTAATGGCCAGAGTGATCAGACGGTTTCCGAAATAGTTTTTGTTGTCGCCGTCACCATAACTGAGGATAGCCAAAGGATTGGCCAGTGAATTCAAATAAGATTTGGAAGGCAGGACATCCGCAAGATAATCATCAGCCCCTGCCATATAAGATGATACGTTACCATTGGAATCAAAAGCATACGGACTCAGGAACGGTGCCTTGATCAGGCTCAGGAATGAAGGAGACGAAATCACGCCGTCATTCAGGTTGGCAGCCACGCCATCATCACGCATATCCCGGGTTACATCACTGTAAGAAGCATCAAAACGTACATTCAGGTTGTCTGCCAGTTTAATGTCGGAGTTCAACCGCAAGTTGAAACGAGAATAAGAGTTATTTTTCAATGTGGCATCTGCCGATGCATAACCTACAGACAGATTGTAGTTGGCGACATCATCACCTCCCTGCACATTTATACTGTAATTCTGTGTAAATGCCTCCTCATACACCTGTTTCTGCCAGTCCGTATTATTATGATACATCTGATAATAGTAATAATTGGGATCGGTCTGCAAGAACTTAAAACTGTTGGAAGAAGTTCCTGTCGTACCGATCAATTCAGATGAATAAATTCTGTACTGTCCGGCATCCATCATATCCATCTGCTTGGGCAAAAGCTCATAACTTCCACCGATAGACACATCTATCTTGGTAGCCATGCTCTTGTTACGCTTGGTCTCGATAATGATCACGCCATTGGCACCCTTGGCTCCGTAAATGGCCGTACCGTTTTTCATGACCGAGATTTTCTCAATATCCTCTACCATAATATTGGCAAACAGATTATTGAAGAATCCGTCGTGAAGTGACGGACGGGACAGCTGCATATCCGTAATAACACCATCAATGACCACCAGTGGCTGAGCATTGGCATTAAGGGAGTTCAAACCATTCATAAACATGGCTATACCCTGACCCGGCACACCGCTACGCATAATTGTGCGGACATCACCACCCAGTTTCATCTGCATTTGTCCGTCTATGCTGATATCATTATTGTTGTAATCCACATTGACCGTCTTCGTATTAAAAGCAGAAGTCTGATTGTCGTAACGTTCACCGAACGTATTGCTATACATCCAGGAATCAACTACGGCATCCCCTTTGCCGACACCTATCTGCTGACTGCTGTAACCGTCAGCTCTCAACCATAATGAGGTTACATAATAAGGCACCTTGATCACATAAATACCATTCTCGTCGGTCATGGCGGCATAACGTGCATCATTATAAGCCGATACACTCACACCAACAGCCGGCTGCTTGGTTGCACTGTCAAAAATACGTCCCTTTATTTCTTTCATCGGAACTTGCGACAATGCTTTGTTATCCGTCACTTGTATGGAATCCTTCACCGTCTCCCGGACAGTACTCTCCACCGCATTCTGCGCCATAAGCGGTCCACAAGCGGCAAAAAGACAGAAGGTTGATAAAATATGTTTCATAGTATTATTCTTCGTTTACAGGTTTGAAATATAGGCAATCAAGATACATTTCGCGAGAATATTGTGTTTCCCTACGGCTGATACTGCATTCCACTTTCAGATGAACCTTACTGTTGGACTGGGCATAACTGCAGACCGGAATAGAAAAACGACCCACAGAAACGGTGTCTACCCGATAAGGATCGTTCACACACTCATCTTCAAATTCGTATGATTCCTGAATCCCTTCCTCTGTTTCATAATAGATTGTAGCCTTAAACTTGTTAGGCTTGAAATCACGTGAATTGGGATTATAAGCCGTTTTGGGCAAAATAACCAGACAGATTTCATAAGTACCTGAAAGTACATCCGGCACCTGGAACGTAGCCGTCCAGTTAGAAGATGTCGTACGCGGCACAATATCCAGATAGCCGTTTGAAATACTGTCTGCTACAGCAGAACGATAATTGAACGTACAATCTTTATAATCGGTAATCATATTCTCAATCTCTCCTTCTGTCTTGACCGGGAAGAAATAGATCTGTTCCGGTTTGAACGGCCATGCGCCTAATTCGTAAATTACACCGTTACTGCATTCAAGCGAGTCAACCACATACGTTGAAGAGAATATACCACCCGGCTGCAACGGTTTGTAGAACACATGATGACGTTCCTCATCATAAATATTGTATGATGTAGAATACACCGAATCGGCCATGTGAGCACAGCCATAATTACGGTTATATACCAAATCCCTGATCAGAGAGATATTGGCCCAGTAACGCATAAGTGAATCGGCTTTGTTCACCGTACCATAATTAAAATGCGAGCATGCTTCGGCAAAAGCTTCATTCCAGACTCTCTCACTGGGCTGCAACATGATGAAATTACTGTCCTCTTCATTTATCAATCCGAACTGTCCGAAAAGGATATTGGAACGGCGCATCACAGAATCCGAATAAATAATCATTCCATCCACAATTCCACTCTGGATACTGGAGTTTTCATCCAGCTCCATTTTTTCGTATGATTTGAAGAATGAACCTACGGAAGAATATTCCGGCAAAGTTGTGATACCTTCATAAATATTATAAACATAAGGTACCTCTCTTTCCAAAACATGAAGTACACCGTTCTTGGCCGGTTCATTGGCTCTTCCAGCCGCATAAGGCACACCATGGAAACTGCCCGGTTCCTGATCCAGATACTTGTCATTCAGCATCATGACCGTGCGTTCTTCCGCACTGTTGTTATTGGTGATATAATGTGCAATATGGTTCTGGATAAAATGCTGGCCGCACATGGAGTCTCCTTTTACTGTCTGACATTCCTCCAACAGGGAATCCACATTAAAGGTTCCGTCCTTAGGTGCCCATACCGTAAATGTCTGGTCACTTCCCAACAAATCAGCATAAGTCACTTTTGAGGGTTTATTGTTGACAAACACATGGGTTTTCTTTAAAACTGAAAGGAAATCATTCAGGTCACCGGCTTCTTCCACCAGCTGGAGAAGAGATTTGTCAGAAGTCAGATTGCCTGCTCCATAATGTTCGTCCCACGTATCAGTGCAGCATACGGCTAAAAAAGCCGTTGCTGTAACTGAGATGGTTTTTATTATATTATTAGCTTTCATAAGATTACATTTTTAGAGTTTTATAAAAAAGTGTATCTTTTCTTTCTTGATCATCAATGTGTATCTTCTGCCTCTACTCCGGCATAAACACTCTTGGGACAAAGTTCGAAATAATTGATCGGCAACTCAGCCTGCGGATTATCTACCACCAACTTGATTCTTATATAATAATCACGGTTCGGATTCATTGTCTGCGTAGTCAGGATCTTGCGTACCTTCATAGGCTGTGCTCTCAGGATATTGGCACCACCCTGCGCCCATGAATCCATATCTTTCATATAACCGCGGTTATGCATGGCCTTGTCTATCGCACGGTCTGTTTCTTCATCACCGGTATCCGCAACCCAACCGATCAACGGGTCTGCAGGCCACAAAGTAAAGTCAATCGGAATACCCATTGGCAACAAGCCCTTAGGATCTTCACCGAAATAAACCTGTACGACTCCACGCATTGCACCCCAACCGTAAGCGAAACGTACCTCATACGTATTTTCCGGAACCGGCGGCAACTTGAAAGTCACGTCAAACTGTCCTACCATATCCACACAGTCGGCATAAGTCACCATCCAGACATCACGCTTACGAAGTGACATGGTCGGAGTCTTACCATGGAAATCCCAACCTTCAACTTCCTTAAATCCGGTTGCACGAATCGTATTACCACGCGCACCACAATTCATGAACTCTGGAGAGAGTGTCACTGCATTGATACGGATACGGTCGTTGAACACCACATCACGGGTCTGCTTGTCATAAACGAGAATATCATCAATATAATGATAAATACCATTAGTAGCCTGCTGGTCGATATCACCGGTCTCAGACGGTGCCAACACTTTCACACCTCTTACCGTATACTGCGGTCCGACTCCTCTTCTGTTAATGAACAAACCTTCAGAAGGTGTACTCATTTTCATAATCGTACCCGGCATCAAAGTCGTATACCAGTCGGTACAATCAATCAGATCGGTCTTGGCACAGATTGTTTTGACATCTCCATAAACCGTCCAGTCATTATAGGCACCATAGTATGGCAACAAATGGTATGAAACAAAACGGTTCAACGGGTTCTTACGGTTAGTCCAGTCTTCGTCATAAAGTCCTGCATCTTCAGGATACATCTGATCATAAATTTGTTTGGCGTATGCTTTCAGATCATCCAGATTGTTGATACCCTTTGCAGCATAAGTCTCATTTTTCTCTACGAAAGCCGTATAACGTTTCATACGGATACCCACATAACGCATTGGATAAGTAGAACCTCCTGTTTCAACATACATATCCTGATTGACAGAGTCATCTCCACAATGATATGAGGCATCAATATATTCCAGCAAAGAATCACGCATGCCGGTCAGATTCAAGGCTTCATAGAAAAGTGAAATATCGGGATCCTTTTCCAGCAAGTCAGGCAAAAGATCTGAACTAGGTACGATCACTTTGTCTATGGTATGTACCACACCATTCTCCACAGAATCATCACGCAAGATAAGACGTGAAGTCTTATTAATGTAATACACGACATTATTGGAATTCAATGCATCAGAATCACAGGAAAAAGTCAGATAACGCTCATTCATATTCGGGCTCGGGATATTACCGTCCGTCAAATCCGTCGTAAAATAAGCGGCTTCATCAATAATGTGATTCCAAGCCAAGGTATCACAATCGGCCTTCGTCAGCTGATCCACACTGGTCAGACCTTTCGAACGCAAATAAGCATCCATGGCGGCATTATTCGGTGCCAGACAAGTATAAGTGCCGTAAGTCGCCATCATACCATAAATACCGGAACGCTGCAGTACGGCGATGAACTCACTGAACTGGTCCGACCGGTTGGAGAGATAGTCTGATACCATCTCGCCGGTAAAAGTATAGTAATTTTCGGCCAATGGCTCATCATCGCATGAAGACACGAAGACCGGCAAGGTCATCAGAGCCAATAAAAACTTGACCATTATTCTATCTATTTTTTTCATACTCTTATTCTGTTGTAGTTATAGATTCATTATTATAAGCCGGATTCTGAACCAGATAGGGGTTAGCTCTGAGTTCGTCCTTATTGATCGGATAATAAAGTGCATCCTGGGCAGAAAGGCGGATACGCAATGCAGCCGTATTTTCCTTGAACTTAGGCATTACCTTGTCTACCATACGGGTGTTCGTACCATCACGGCGGCTCATGCGTACAAGGTCATACCATCTCTTGCCCTCAAACATCAGTTCGCGCTGACGCTCATCATAAACAAGATTTTCCATTGCTGTACGAGAAGTAGCATAATCATCAAATACCAAGGTGTCCGTAGTAGCCACACGTTTGTTGTTGGCACGCTTCCATACGGCCGAGATACAAGAGAAAGCCGTGCGATAATGTCCCATCTGTTCATCAGTAAGCGTACTTCCTTCCACCACATTACCTGCCAGTTCGATTTCAGCCTCAGCCTTCATCAACATTATATCAGTCAGACGATAAACAATCCAATTGCAATCCATTGTCGTACGTGTACTTTCGGTTACTGAAGGTGAACCTCCCGTTGTGGTACTTGTTCTGAAGCTGCATCCCTGTGTCACATATTTACGGATATAGACAGCGGCATCAGTTCCCGACATATTTTCCAGATAACGGCAATCTGTTTTTCCAAAATAATTATTAGAACCTTCAGCAACCTGAGAGAACAGATAAGAAGGAGCTGACAACTGACCTGCCGTACTAGAAACAGTACCATAAAAATCATTCACCATGGAATTAACCTGATCACCATCAAGGAAATTCAATTCAAAGATACTTTCAAAAGAAAGTCCCTGTCCGAATATCTGGGTATAGGCTGTTCCGGAATAAAGTGCGCTGTTAGGTGCTTCGGATATCAACGGATATTCGCCGTAAAGTTCCACAATTGGTGAAGACTGTTCTTCAAGCATTTCCTCATACTCAGCTTTCTTATAATCAATAACCTTGTCGCAATACTCTATGCAACGGCTATAATTACCTTGCCACAGATACATGTCGGCCAGCATGGCATAAATAGACCAACGGGTAATGCGGGTCATATTGTCCGTATTGTCCTCACCGTATGAACGCACGGCATCATCCTTCACCGCTTCCAGATCGGCTATAATGGAAGCCAGCACGTCATCGAACTTAGTGGCCGGTATACGGTAATTCACATTGTCATCAATTGACGGCTCAGTTACATAAGGTACATCCCGGAACGTACGGATCAGGTAGAAATAACATAAACTGCGTATGGCTGTAACTTCAGCAATATGGGCTTTCAGCTCAGCCTCCGTATAATTCGGATCCTTCTCGTGAATAGACGGTGCATAATGAAGCACGGTATTACAACGGTTAATACACTGATAGAAAGGCTGCCAGTTGGTATATCCGTTCGTTTCAAGCAGATTCTCCTCTGCGATCTGAATGATATCAAGAGGGGAACCGTTTCCTGTAATCAGGTTGTCAGAACGAAGTTCTCCCCACACCAGCATTCGTTTCAGACAATCGGTAGACTCCAGCTGCGCATAACAGGAATAGACACAACTGTTAACGTCAGCCTCTTCTGTCCAATAATTCTCCAGAACGACCTCATTCAAAGGAATGATGCTCAGAAAATCATTACATGAGGTCAGAGATGCCGCCAACACCGCGGCCGAGAAGAATTTAGGCATATATTTATTTAAATGCATTTTCATAATCGTTTTTTTTAGTATTAGAAACCTATCATCACACGCGCTGTGAACTGACGTGAACGCGGTGTTTTGGCATTGTCATATACCACACCCAATGATCCATATCCAACTTCAGGATCTGCACCGGAATACTTCGTCCAGCAGAACAGATTGCTTGCACTGAGATATACGCTCAACTGGTTCAATCCCCATTTCTTGATCATCTTGGGATCGAATGAGTAAGACAATTGCATGAAATTAAGTCTCATAAACGAACCGTCTTCCACGAAGCGGTCACTACCCAACCAGTTGTAACCTGCACTATACAAAGCTCTTGGAATCTCTGCAACCTGCCCTTCTACACGCCAGCGCCAGTTTACTGCTGCGGACTGATTGTTGTTGTTATACATAGACTCTGCATTCATACGGGCTGCATTGATAATCTTGTTTCCGTAACGGAAGTTGAACTGTGTATTGAGTGACCAACGGCCATAGTTCAGTTTAATACCCCATCCACCGGTAATTTTTGGCAGAGAAGATCCCAAATAAACGATATCCAGTTCATTGATATTACCATCATGGTTGATATCTTCATAGATGGCATCACCTCCCTGGAACTCATAAGGATCCGTATTGCTGACCTTGTCATAACCGAACACCATCGGAATGGTAAAGCCGGACTTATCCTTAATCACATTTCCATCGGCATCGCGGGCTACCGGAGCATTCGGACCGCTCACGCCAGGCACTTCCACTTCTGAATAATCAGAATACTGATAAACGCCTTTATAACGGAAACCATAAATGGCACCAAACGGATTATTCAACTGGATTCGTGACAGATAAGAACCGTTCTTATTATCAAAATCAGAATTCAAATTAGCCAGAATGGTCGGATCCATTTCTACTATCTCGTTCTTGTTATTGGCAAATGTCACATTGAAATCAGCAGAGAACTTTCCTGCCTTGATGATCTTCTGTCCGTTGATATTGAATTCCCAACCGTTGTTACGCATATCACCTACGTTTTGCCATGACAGTTTGTCAAAACCTGAGGAACCAGGCAATTTCTGATCTGCCATCAACAACTTGGTAGTAAGCTGTGTATAGATATTGAAATCCGCCGTGATCATGTTATTGAACAATCCGAGATCAAATCCCACATTCCAGGTTTCTTTCTCTTCCCACTGAAGATTGCTCAAACGTATATTACTCGGGTAGATGGAAGTATGTCCGTTATAAGCCGCACCTGTAGAATATTTAGAGAAATACAGATACTCAGAATACGGTTGGTTACCCACACGTCCCCATCCCGGACGGAAAGATAACATAGACAACCACTTATGTGTCTTCTCCATCCAAGGTTCGTCTACGATATTCCAACGGAAAGACAATGCCGGGAAATTACCCCATCGCTTATTGTCACCAAACTTGGTGGTTCCGTCGCGGCGCATAGAAAAGTCGGCAATATAACGTCCTTTGTAAGCATAGTGCGCAGAGAATGTCATATAAATACTTCTCCACTGGCCGGCTTCCGTACTGAAAAGCCAGTTATCGGACGGAATAATACCGTCGGCCGTAGCTGAACCGATATCACCAGTAGGCAAATTGTACACTTCGTTATTCTGTTTCTTTGAGGATCCGTTGGTCAACTGGAATTGCGCCATGGCCATGAACGAATGATCCTCATTGTTGAAATGCGGCGTCAATGTCAGACGATGTGTAGTTGTAATCGCACTGCTCTTATAAGCTTTTGAAGTTGAACGGTTGTTATTTCTGTTTGTCCATCCTTCAGTCACCAGACTTGAGGGATAGAACAGATCCTCATAAATATTCTGGATATTGAACAAGACCTTTCCTTCATACTTCAACTGGGTTTTGCTTTCATCTACTCCTAACAGGTTATAATGCAACTGGAATTCCGGCTGAATCGTATATTTGGACTCCTCGTTGGTCGCCTCATAAGCCAATGCCACAGGATTGACCAGGCTAAACTGGTCGCCATTCTGACGGAATGTACTTGAACAGTCCGGCTGCATGTGATAATAGTTGGACTTGTTGTTACCATAAGCATCCTGTTCATAAACCGAAAGGTTAGGCATCTTGCGGTAAGCAATGTTCAACAGGTCACTGTAGTTCTTCTGGTTGTCCTGATAAGTCAGGTTAAAGTTCGTCACGATCTTGATACGGTCACTTACGAAATAATCAAGCGCAACACGTGTGGTGAAACGATCCAGTTCCTGAGCTATCACCGTACCTGTCTGATGGTCATAACCGGCTGAAATACGGAATACCGCCTTTTCTCCACCACCGGTAAGAGTGACGTAATGCTTTTGCAGCAAACCCATCTTAGTCACTTCATCTACCCAATCGGTATTGTTGTTATACATCTCATATTCCGAAAAAGACGGCTCATAGTTGAACTCAGGAATATCTGATGACGCATCACTTAATGCCGGATTGTAATAGGCCTCCTTCATCAACATGGTATACTGGTCACCGTTGAGCATACGCATACCTTTTGGCTGGTATGTCATTGTAGCAGCATAAGAATATGTCACTCTGGTCTTACCGCGTGCACCACGCTTGGTCTTGATCTCAATTACACCATTGGCACCCTGCGAACCGTAAATAGCCGTACCGGCTGCATCCTTCAATACCGTAATGCTGGCAATATCATCAGGATTGACATTAAGCAATTCGGAATACTGTTCCTCCGTAGCTGAAGCGAAATCAAATCCGGAAAGATAATCACTCTCAAAAATATTTCCGTCCACAACGATCAAAGGTTCCGTATTACCGTTGATGGAGCTTACACCACGCAAACGCATGGAAGTACCGGAACCGAGGTCACCGGAATTAAAGACAATATCCAAACCTGATACACGTCCCTGCAAAGCCTCATCAATACTTGTGATACCGAGTCCCTCAAATTCCTTGGCATCGATTGTCTGATGTGCCACAGAGAGCTCACGCTCCGGAATAGCCAGACCACTGGCCTGGATTACTTTTTTCTTCTGAATAACCACTTCATCCAGCTGCGTATTGCTAGACAGACGGATATTGTAACGTGTACCCTTGATAGGGATAATCTGCGTTTTATAACCTACATACGAGATCTTCAGCTTATGTTTGGGATCCACGATACGGAAAGAGAAGTTACCGTTGATATCCGTAACGCTATGGGCCACAATACGATTAGCCTCATCTACTTCGACGACATTGGCCATCATCAAAGGTTCTATATCGTCGGATACCGTACCACTGATCATAGTCCCCGGCGATTGTGCGAAAACAGCCAAAGGCAAGGCTGAGAAAGCACTTAATATAAGATGTTTATATATGGTTTTCATTCCATTATGGGTTTTCTGGTTCGACAAAAATTATTCTTCAGTTTGAGCTTTCCACATCAAAGGACCGTCTATCTGGTGTACCACAGCAAATGACGATGTATATATCGTCGATGCGTTTTGGTTATCGGGTGAATCATATTGATATTCACGCGCCATCAGGTTATATAATCCACCGCTTGTCACAACATGACGCACATTGCCCACACGATCCTCTACCTCGATTCCCGTATTGTCACCTTTTGCATCCAGCTTGAAGTATGACAAGGTATTGGTAGCATTATCCACTTCATAAGCTGCTGTTTCATATTGTGCTTCGGCAATCTTGCCTTGTCCGATATACAGCGCGTTGTCCTGAATGTGATACTTTACAAACTGATTGATCTCCTCGGTGAGACGCTCTTTCTCTTCTTCGTCCTCCGCATTTTCCACATCATCCCATGTTGGCAAGTCGCCAGCTTCCTGCAAGGCACGAATAGATTCATTAGTCGGTACATACACTGTATAATGGAAAGTATTGAACAGACTGATATTACGACTCGGACAAGCATGTTCTTCTGTACCGATCACGTATTTCTCAGACAGATAAGGCGTTCCTTCCAGCAGTTCAAGGAAAGCAGAGAATTCTTCATGCTCCGCCAGGATATCAGCCACAGACTTGCGGGAAGTCATCACTGGAGATGATTCCAGAATATAAGCCTTTCCGTTACCCTCCACAGACTGATCGTAAATAGTGGTGACATTTACTTTCTCACCCTTTTCAACTTGCCATCCGCCAGATACAGTCATATTGCCTTTTCCTGCATTTTCTACCACAATCGTGCTACCGTTCTTTGTCTGGTAATATTTGTTTCCACTTTCCACATTACCTATGACAATATGTGTATCGAGAATATCCTTCAAACGATTGGTGATCTGTGTATAATTGGCTTCACCGATGGAATCGCCTACGACATGTGTTTCAGTATTGTAATTCCAGATGGAAGCCCAAACCTTGGCATCCTCAGTTTGTGCAGAGGCATCATAGTGGAAACGGAACAACTGAGTTTCAGTCTTGCCAAACGAACAGGGATCCACATACTCCAACAGCGCATTGTTGGTCGGAATAAAGAAACTATAGTAAGAATTCTGTGAGTTAAGATAAATATCATACTTCAATTGCTCGATACCCCAGTAAAGCACGTTCATCGTTTCGTTCACCAAAGCCGGGAAAGATACTGAGATATAGGAAACGGGGTTGAAGACCTTATTGGTCAGATACACCGCTCCGTTGCAGGCAAAGAATACACTGTCCACATTTTCCAGACTAAGTCCCAACTCATCATTGGCATCATTAAGCACCGTAGAGAATTTGCTCGGTACAGAATTGATGAACGAATTCAGCATATTCACGTTAAGCATCTTGGACACTACCTGATCCGGTACATTTTCCCATGTACCGTAGCGATCCTTCAACACTTTACCGCCTTCTTCATTCCAATAGCGATTAAGCGCCTCGTTGGTTGGAACCAACATCACTGCCATATTCTCCTGCAAAGCTACATTGGTAGCCGTAGATGCATTCATTTCTGAATAGAACTCATTCCATCCCGGATCAAATTTCAGTGTCGCTTCCACCGGCCCATCCTGTGGAGTCAGATTCAAAGCCACACCGTTTTGGGAGCGTTCTGAAAAATATCTTTTCTGAAATACGGAGTCATAGCTGGTACCATACAAACGATTATATTCACGTGTTACAGCCTCACCACAATAATAAGGTGCAGAGAAACGTTCCAACAACTTGGAATATTCGCTGGTCTGAGGTTTATTCTCTATAAGCTCGGCTAAATTAGGAAGTGGTGTGATCACTTCAGCCATTTTATGAACAAACCCGTTAGAACAACGAATATTCTGTTCCTCCATCATCACACCATTGATATTGGCATCGCCTGCCTTACGCTCAATTTCGTAATTGAAAAGGAAATTGCAGTCCTCATTCGTGATACGACGGTTATTGAGGAAATCTTCTATGAAGTGTATCATTGGCGGTGTAGTCAAGTCACGCAAACAAGGGATTGTCTTGCCTGTAGACTTGTAATAAGCCCAATTAGGATTGTCCGGCATCTGTTCCGGACGGATCATAGGCACAGTATCGTAAGCCGACACTGAAGTCAGACGACGCATGCAATCACCTTCAATCGGACCGGCTGCACTTGAAAGGTAAGCGACCTGACAGGCATTGTTGATCATTGCTCCGAAAAGAAGTTGCTTTTTCTGGGCTGTTGATAATTCCTCGTAGCATTTGGCACCATATTTACCCGATCTGAAAAAACGGTCAAAGGCGTTGTCATCAGCAACGAAAAGTGTTTTACTACCGGTCTTGGCTAGAACCTCACGGTACCCCAAGTCATCGATAAGTCTCACCGTATTGGTGTAATTACCGTTTGACTGCAGATAATCATAAATACTGCTACCCAACCAGGAAGGATCCTCGTCTGCCAGATCGTAACCGTCACGACAGGAGGTAACAAGACATAGAGAGCAGCTGAAAAACAGGCCACCTAAAATCGGAGCCATTCTTCTTCGGTTTTTCTTGAACTTCATATTAGATTATTTTATCAGTTATAAATTCACGATTTAACAAAGCTTATCTTTCATTTCCGACCGCTAATTTACATTACAAAGCCTTAAGTCATTTTTGTTCTTGTATCATATTACTTTTAGAATGTTTCATTTTAATAAAAAAACAAAAAAAACTGCCTTTTCCTGTTTTTTATATTATGAAACTTTCATTTTTGCAGATGCCACAAAATGCACATAAATCATTATCATTTAGCGAATTACATTTTTCATAGTTCAAATAGGCCTTAAAAAGATCTACAGGCACGTCTTTCCATATTGCCTCAGGCATTTATAAAAGAAACCGGATCTGACATCTCCAGAATATCAGATCCGGCATCACCGTACCAGAGATTTTTATTCTTTATCCTTGCGAATATACGATTTATTCTTCATTGTTACAATGACACATGGAGGTATATCTATCCTCATAGAGTCTCTTTACCATGTTACATTTTTTATCGATACCGTAACATCACCCTTAAGGTAACAGTTTCATATCTGCTGCTGTATAGTTGTCAATGAGCAATTTATAATTCTGAAGATGCTGTAACTCATATCCAAAAGGTTCGCAATCTACCGGATACTCCATTTTCGAAAATTGCTGGAAATATTGCAGGCAAGCACTACGCCACCATTCGGCATCCTTTGCCTGACGCTCAAAACGCTTTCGTTGATTTTCGAACCGCTCATCATCAACATAAGGCTTCATCTCATCCCAAACCTTCGTAAAACTACGGGCGGCAGATACTCCATCTCCATAAGCGTAACATAAATTATCCCACAATGACAAACCATTGCGCATCACAAAGTCCCAAGGCACATGATGGAACCACAACAGATATTCTTCCGGACAGGTTTGAATATGGCCATACACAGCAGACAATGGTTCATGATATTGCAACACTGCTCCCGATCCCTGAACTGTACGGTCAAATCCCAAACCGGCTGAATCGGCGCGATGATAATATTTAGGCAACCAATCCGGACGTGTTCCTTCCGGATCACACCACGGTTCCGGCCCATAGTGATGACCAAAAGCAAATATATGATGCAAGCCATACGGCATCATATAATTGACAGCCGCATTCCAAGACTTCAGCATAACCTGACGCATCGGTTCCACAAAACGTCCGTCATCAGTAAAAGTCTGTTTTAAGAACTCATCAGCAATCTGTGAAGCACTCAGATCTGTATTCCAACACAATCTGCCGAATGCATACCAGTTTGCCTGTGCCATATCACTACCTGTCCAATTAACGTCATCTCCTATGTTTGAAACACCGGCCATCGCAGTCAAGGCATGTTCGGACACGCGATTTTGAGTAGTCTCCGCAACAGTCCATCCTTTCGGATTAAACGTTTCCGCATCCAGACAATCTTTCCACATGGTTGCCAGAAATACGGTATGCACAGACTGTCCGAGATATTCCTGCGTTATTTGAAACTCCGGCATCACCTGAGTACGAGTCATCGCACCGAAAAGCGGACTGAACGGCTCACGTGGCTGAAAATCGATCGGACCATTCTTGACCTGAATGATAACATTATCGCGAAAACGTCCATCAAACGGCATAAACTCTTCATAAGCCTGGCATGCACGGTCCGGACTGGATGCTTTATACACAAAAGCACGCCACATTACTATACCGCCATACGGTTGCAAGACATCAGCCAACATATTAGCTCCGTCCACATGTGAACGTCCATAATCCTGAGGTCCCGGCTCACCTTCACTGTTAGCCTTCACCAGGAAACCACCAAAATCAGGAATCAGCTTATAAATTTCTGCCGCTTTCTTCCTCCACCAATCCTGGACATCAGGATTCAGCGGATCTGCATCCGGCAACCCTCCCAAAGCTTTCGGAGAGGCAAAATTAACCGACAAATAAGTTCTGACACCATAAGGCCTCAATTCATCAGCAATCACTTTCACCTTACGCAACATGTCAGAAGAAAGCATGGCCGGTTTGGCATTGACATTGTTCAAGACTGCGGCATTGATTCCTACCGAAGCATTAGCCCTTGCATATTCTTTATATCGCGATGAGACTTTACCCGGCAGTTCATCCCATTTCCAAATGGATTTTCCCGCATATCCGCGTTCTATTGTCCCGTCTGGGTTATCCCAATGATCCAGAATACGGATATCATAAGCAGGCGTTTCCATACGGACCTGACCATTATAAAGAGAATCACCTGTCTGCTGCATACGTAATAACGCGTATGCAGCATACAAGACGCCACAATCTGTTGCTGAAGAAACATATACCTGTTCTCCCTTCCTGCTAATGGAAAATCCATCACGCTGGGGAGCTTTGGAAGATACACTCAAAGTCAGTTTCGTATCACCTTTCCAATAATCTTTCAACTCTTGTTCAGCAATACGCAAAGTCGGTGTCTTTGAAGTACCTTTCTCTATACGGACATCTGCCGCACGGCCATTAGGATTCATGCGCAACCATAATCGGTGTCCGTCTTCAGCCCTTACAGTCTGCAAGCACAACAGGCTAGCCAATGCCAAAATAAGTTTATTCATCCGTACCATTTATCGTCTGGATATGTCCCTCCTCATCATATTGCAATTCGCACACTTTCAGGCTACGTAACCACGTTTTCCCACCTGAAGGTACAGAATCATGATGAAAGAGATACCATTTTCCTTTATATTCTACAATACAATGATGTGTGGTCCATCCCACAACAGGAGTAAGAATAACACCCTGATAAACGAAAGGTCCATAAGGATTATCACCTACTGCGTAACACAAATAATGTGTATCACCCGTAGAATACGAGAAATAATATTTGCCATTATATTTATGCATCCACGATGCTTCAAAGAAACGTCGTTCGTGATCACCAGCCACAATCGGTTTGCCGTCTGCATCCAATATAACTATGGGACGTGGTTCTTCCGCAAACTGCTTCATGTCATCTGTCAAGCGAACTATACGAGACGGTATTGCAGGCTCGTTGTCAGCAGGAAAGTCTGCATTTTCCAGAGCTGAATTTTCCTTATAACGCTGCAACTGTCCGCCCATCAGACCTCCAAAATAAATATAGACCTTGCCGTCATCATCTTTAAACACCGCCGGATCAATAGAATAGCTTCCTCTTATCGGATCTGATTCAGGAATAAAAGGACCATAAGGTTTATCACTGACAGCCACTCCCAAGCGGAAAATATCCGTTTTATCCTTAGCTGGAAAGTACAAATAATACTTGCCATCCTTTTCGCAACAGTCACAATCCCACAGTTGGCGTTTTGCCCAAGGCACATCAGCCACATCAAGCACAACACCGTGATCCTTAACTTCTCCTTCCATCACATCATCCAGAGAGAACACATGGTAATCGCGCATATCAAAATGAGATCCCCAATCATCTTCTGGAATACCACTCACACGGTCATGTGAAGGGTATATATAAACTTTTCCATCAAACACATGAACTGCCGGATCTGCCATATAATCATCCGGTACCAAATATCTCTTTTTCATTGAATATGTTTTTTAAAGTTATATTGAACTATTTATTATTTCTCCGCATCATATTTTCCTGATTCGGCCATATTGACAACTTCCTGTACAAACGGCTTGGGTTGCATCTCACGGTCAAATGCCAAAGGATAATCCGTACGTCCATGAACCGGCCAGTTGTTTTTCCAGGAATCTCCATCTGTCACGCCCCAGAATGTCACACGGGTAATATCCTTACTATGCCGTAAATAAATATCAAACAGTTTCACAAAAAAGTCAGATTGCTTCTTCTCCATATCCGGTGTCAAGCCATCCTTATAAGGATCCATTGCTTTCTTATACTCGAAATTGGTTTCCACTGCCGCGCCAAAATTACCTCTTGGCCATGGCAATACACTAAGATCCAACTCAGTAATCATCACTTTGACACCGGCACCGGCAAAAGCCTCTATACTTTTCTCATATTCATCAAGCGGTGTATCAAAAGCTACATGTGACTGCATGCCGACAGCATCTATACGACAACCTTTTGCCTTGAGATCTTTCACCATCTTTACTACAGCCTCACGTTTGCGAGGTGAATCCATTCCATAATCGTTATAATACAATTCTGCATCAGGATCAGCTTCATGAGCAAACTGAAATGCCAAACGGATAAAATCCGGACCAATGATACGATAATAAGGTGATTTACGGAATTCACCATTTCCCTCAATGGCTTCATTCACCACATCCCAACCTTTCACACGACCTTTATAATGTCCTACCACCTTATATATATGATCCTTCATCCGCTGTATCAGGACCTCCTTTGAAACCTCATTTCCATTTTCATCCTTAAAAAACCATTTCGGAGCCTGAGAATGCCAGATCAGGCAATGACCGATTACAACCTGACCATTTTTTTCTGCCAAATCACACAAACGATCACCATTGGTAAAATCAAACTTCCCTTCTTGCGGCTGAATTTCCTCCGCTTTCATACAATTTTCAGCTACGACTGAACTGAACTGATTACGGATCAGATTTTTAAGTTCTTTATTACGAGTTAGGACCTGATGAGTATTCAAAGCTGTTCCTATCAGGAATTTATCTGCGAATGCCTCCTTTAATGTGACCTGCTTATCAGCGCAACTTGTCAATGCAACTCCCAATGACAATGCAAAAACCACCATTTTTTTCATATATTCTCTCATTTTATATTATTACTCTTCTGCACGCCGTTTCACCAATTCTGCCTGCATTTTTTCATTCAAAGCTTTAGATATAGGATAAAAGAATAAAGCAACTACACCTATTCCGAAACAAATTCCAGGAACCACACTGGATGCCAACCTGATTCCCAATAAAGATTCAGCCGACTGTGTGATCTGAATATCATTCACATAACCAAATGCAGATAAGATTACACCGGCTATTGCACCACCTACACCTAATCCTGCCTTCAAAGCAAAAACCACACCTGAAAAACAAAGTCCCGTAGCCCTACGATGACTTACGTATTCCATATGATCTGCCACATCAGCGATCATAGCCCACAACAACGGAACGGTAGGAGCATAAGCCAAACTTTTCAATATACCTAAAATAAAGATAAGACCGATATCATCCTTGGAAGGCAAAATAAACGCAGCCGTAAAGAGAGCTGTCAATGCCAAACAAACAATAAAAGTCGATTTCTTGCCGTAACGGTTAGCCAGGAATTCTGAAAGTGTCATTACACCAATCAGCTGAACGATCGCTCCGGCCATGTTAAAGACAGAAAGACCTATTGAATAAGCTTCAAGAGGAGATATGGTACCGTCAGCAGCTCTGGTTGCCAGCAAACTGAATGAATCCAGGATCTGCATGCCCACACCTAACACAGCTCCTTCGTCCTTAACCAGCCCCAACTTATCCAAGAACAGCCCAAGTGACTGAAGATCAACATAATGTTGGAAATAATAACACATAGCAGATCCCCACATGGCCAAAGTAATAAAGACAAACAGTGTCAAAACGAACATGGAACGCCATGACACATCTGCAAACAACCCCTTGATATCATTCTTTATATCCATCTTCTGGGAAGCAGGCGGCGCAATGCGTTCTTTAGCTGAAAAACCTGCAATGATAAGGAAAACAAATCCCACAAGAGCAAAAATAGTTATTGTGGTCAGCCAGCCCTGTGCATCGTCTGCACCAGATCCACGACCGAACTTATGAACCAAAGGCAATGTCAAGCCCTGTACGACAAATTGCGCCACTGTCGCAGCAACAAAACGGATGGAAGTAATGCTTGTACGTTCTTTTATGTCTGCTGTCATCACGCCTCCAAGCGAACTGTAAGGTGTATTATTGAATGAATACAATGACATCAGCAGTACATAAGAGATTCCTGCATAGATGGCAACCAACCCCTTATTTTCAATACCTGGATTATAAAAAGCCAATACATAAAATACCATAAAGGGTAAAGCTGTCCAGATGACCCATGGACGGAATTTACCCCATTTGGTCTGGGTCTTGTCTGAAAGTATACCTGCTGTAGGATCAACAAAGGCATCAACTATACGCGCAACCAAAAGTACCGTTCCGGCTACTGCTCCCTCCAGTCCGAACACATCTGTATAAAATTTCAGCTGATAAATCATCATCATCTGAAAAACAAGATTGGCTGCAGCATCTCCTAACGAATAACCAATCTTTTCGCCTAACGGCACTTTTTCTAAGATCTTATCCATAATATTTCATTTATTTGTTGTTTTTCATGATATGCAAAGTAACGTATTTTATCCGATACTCATTTTTAATGGCGTAATCTAAACTTTTTAAAATGAAACATTATCTCAAAAGATAACCGGAATCTATCTGTTTTTAGCCTTTTCATCCACTTTTACACAGATGACGGCTTGTCCTCCCATCTGAAAACAAGCTCGTAAAAAAACCATCATTTTCACTTATAAAATATGCAGTTTCCGTCAGGAGCTATCCCTTCAGCTGAAATATAAATATTCCGGCATGAGGAATTATTATAAAATTCCACCAAGGCACTTCCGCTTTCATCAGCCCTGACATCAGGATTCCAATATAATGTCCGACGAAAGTCCGACATCGGAGGTAAAACTTCATAATCATTCATTTCAAACACAGACGGCACATTATACCCCTGAAAATAAGTACTACGCGTACCTTTCTTTTCTTTTCCTACATTTTGGGTCTGCGTGTAAATGAAAACCACTACAGGCGGACGACTTTGAAATCGGGGATCAGAACTGTAGCTCACATACCGTTCCGGATCCTCGCAGATGTAGATGGACTTGATTTCATCCAAAAAAACCGGCATTTTCTGATTACTTTCACGCAAAGAATACGCGTTACTCTCAGCAGGAACGGCGTTGTTTAGAACCCATAATATTTCTTTTCCCTTATATTTGGAGTTATCCAAAAAACTTTGCAAGTCGGAATCATCAACCGTAGAAGCGCTTTCTGTTTCTGTATCGCCTGAATCAGAATCTGTCTGAGATGAAACAGAAGAACCGTCAGATATTGCATCACCTCCAAAAAAAGGATTAACCCTCAACAACCAATCCCTAAACTCCGGTATCTCTTCCGCCCGATCACGGACATCTTCAACAGCCTGCTCACAATCATAATAAATATAAGATCCATAGGAACCGTTCTGCTCGTTTTCCCATGCAGCCCTCGCATCCTCATAAATTCTTTTCTCTTTCACCGTCACTTCTGACAACAACCGGGTATCCGGAGAATAAAATAACAAACTTTGCGGCAGACTGTCTATTGCCTGATATTCGGACATAAGATTAGGAACTACACTCGTTCCATCATATAATGTTTCCGCTGGATACAAAGGCCGTTTTCGAGGAGAGAAATGTCGGCTGATTCCGACATAATAGCGGCGGGGTTTTCCTTCACTGGATGTTTTGAGTACCATTTCCCATTTGCCATCCAATTCCGGTAAATCGAAAAAATAAAATCCCAGACTATCCGTACGGGTTACTCCCTTAAAACTTTGGCCATGCTCATTATAAAGATAAGCCGAAACTTCCACGTCTGACGTTTTGTTCTTTTTCCATACTGGATTCAATTTTCCATAAAGATAAAGTTTATCCTCTATGGGTTGCCTGACTTCGAATCTTCCGTTCCCACTCATCACTGTCCAGTCATACCTTCTCCATCCTTGTACCATCATCAAAAGATCAGCAGCCATTCTGTGTGTCATGTCAGCCGACTCAAAATAATATTCCGGATGCGCCACATAGCCCTGCAATTCTGAAGAAAGAAGTAGCCATGTACCCAAATGTCCGACATTCGGAGTTGGCATGGTACCGGCATCTGCAGCCGAAAAAGAAAATATCGCATTCGGTTGGGTCTTTATCGATAACCGTACTTTTCCACACGGTGAAAGCACCAGGGAATCAGCCTTGATCCGGATTGAATCACCGGCTAAAAGTCCCTTATAATTGAAAAAAAGTCTTTCTGACCATATTCTCCCGTTTTGATCAAAAAGCGTGGCTTGCCCCACTCCAGCCGGAAACTGTTCCGTAGAAAATGATAAACGACAAGCACCTTCTTCACACGACAATTCCTTAAATGCCGTTACCTGTCCGTTATGCATGACCGACAACCCAACCATACCGCCATCCGGAAAACGACATTTCTGTACAAGGAATATAACCGAGTCCGAATCAGACACTGCATCTACTTCCATTGTCCAACCTTTATTTTCTGCACTTGGCAACGGAAACTTTTCAGCATTTCCTTTCAAAGAAAACGCCAGATAACCAGGTATGGAATCCGGAATCAACCGAAACCACCCCACTCCTTCACGTACAGTACGGACTTTTCCGATTTGCCGTCCGGTATAATCAAAAAGATAAGCCGTAGTGTCACAAGGACGACCATCCTTTCCTGTAAACCGAAAAGCAATTCTGCTTTCCAATCCTCGCACCAGATGACCTCCTTCAGGATAGAATTCGGCTTGTAAATGCCCCTGTGTCTCCTTTTTCTTTTCCCTGTATGACGGCAAACGATAATTATCATTCAGATCCAACATCCTTTTCTGTGCGTAATCTCCTTCTTTTTCAGGCTTGTCAAATACAGGAAAAACCCGGGAGAAGATACCACGATAATCCCAGTTCGTCATATAGCGGGTGTAAGCACGCACCTCATAAAATCCTGAATACCGGATTTTATCAAGCTTAATGTCACCATTTGCCTGACCATCCTTAATTTTCAGCTTGCGGGTCTCTACGATACGTCCACCTGCATCCAACAATTCCACATACAGGATCCGACTGACAGAAGCCGGTTTCACACGATCTGTCCTCCACACATAAGCTTTAAACCAGATGGTCTCCCCCATAAAGTATCCCGTATTGTCAAAATGCAGATAGACCTTTTCCTGAGGAAACAATTTATTAAAGGTGATTATATTACCTACAAATGCACGAAGACACAAAGCTGCATCCGTAGTATCTTTTCCTGCGTATGATAACACATCCGAAGAAAACAGCAGTCCTAATACAACCCAACATAAGATTTGCGTAATTCGTTTCATACTTCCTCACTCAATATATACCTTATTATATATTACAAGAAAAACAGCGTCTGTTCATATCTAAAATTCTAGCTTTAAAATTGGTCATTTCATCTGAATACTACAATAGGAATATGCAATTTGATACATGATCACAAATTTTCAATACAAATTCCGGTATTGACGACATGTTTTCGCGCTCCATTCCCCCAAAAAATCATTCTGATACTATTTGATCGGGCATAAAAAAGAATTCTATTCTGATAAAACAATTCAAAGAATCCATGAATAAGAAATAAATATCTGATCATATTTTCAATGAAAAATCTATTTTTACCATTAAAACCCATCTTCTGAAACAATTTATTTATTAGTTTTGCTAAAATATCAAAGATTAATCATTGTAACAGAATTCACCAAATAAGACACAGAAAACGCAAGATACGGACATAACGACATTCAGGCATTTCCATTTATAACAGGAATTTCACATTACTGGCTACAAACCACAACAGTCCATATTAATAGCTTTTGAATATGCCATAAAGACAACTGTCCCGATCCATGCATTCTGTGTTCAGTTATATAAAGAAATAATAAAATCACAATGAGAAAAGCAAGCAGAGAAATGGATAGTACTTGGGCTTTGGACGTTATGCGCAAGGCACCATATATCACAGTCAGTTTTACACGAGCAGACGGAAGTGCCTACGGTGTTCCGCTCTCTCTGGCATGTACGAGTGACAACGTGTGGTATTTTCATTGCGCTCCGGATGGAGATAAGCTGGATGCACTTGCCGTACATCCGGAAGTCTGTCTTTCGGCAGTCACAAAATGCACCCCTACCATAGGGCCTAAAGATGGTACATTCACACTCCAGTACCGTTCGGCCATTGCTTTCGGAATAGCGGAACTGGTAACTGATGAAAATGAAAAAGTATCGGCACTCCGAGCCATCTGCGAACGTTTCCTTCCCAAGCACATGGACGCTTTTGATGAAGCTATTGAAAGAAGCCTTCACAGGACCTCGGTAGTCCGGATTACTCTGACAGCCCCTCCTACCGGTAAACGTAAACAATATGACAAGAATGGTGATGAAATGAAATACGGAAGGATGGAATAAAAAAGCCTATCTCATTTAAGCAGGAATACAGATTTAAAACCACATATATTCTTATCAAACGGATTGCTTCATGAAATGGATTAAGATATTGCTGATCTGGTTCTGTTTTATCCCAATCGCCATTCTCAATGGCGGTTTCCGCGAGCATGTATTGGATGAGTGCCTCACAGCTGAAAGCGCTTTAGCAATCAGCGGAATACTGCTGAGTCTACTCATCTTTTTAACCACCCGACTGCTATTCCCATATGTCTATCCGTCAAAACGGGATTGCATCCCAACAGGTTTGCTTTGGGGCTTCCTGACAATAGGTTTTGAATTGGCTTTTGGCCTGTCAGCAGGAAATACCTGTAACGAATTGGCTGAAGCCTATAATCCTCTCAATGGCAATCTATGGATTTTAGTCGTACTAAGTACGGTCTTTTCGCCCATACTGGTATACAGGAAACTCTCTGATAAATAATCCAGCAGACATTTTCAACGGGATCTTTCCATAACAAACGAAGCAAATTCAAGATAAATGACAGATAACCCCCCAAAAAACAAAAATATGGAAAAAAGAATATTGGAAACAGAAAGACTGATTCTTCGTCCATGGATGGAATCCGATGCGGAATCACTCTACCAATATGCCAAAGATCCGGCTGTCGGCCCGATTGCCGGATGGCCACCACATACATCTGTTGAGAACAGCAGAAACATCATTCGTGATATCCTTTCCGTTCCCGAAACTTATGCCGTTGTGTTAAAAGGAACAAACAATCCAATAGGAAGTGTTGGAATTATGTTTGGCGACAATGTTCATAGTGCAGACAAACAAGATCATGATGCGGAAATCGGTTATTGGCTTGGTGTACCTTTTTGGGGAAGAGGATTAATTCCGGAAGCAGTTAACAGACTACTGGAACGTTGTTTCAAAGAACTGAAAATAAAAAGAGTCTGGTGCGGTTATTATGATGGCAACATAAAGTCCCGCAGAGTAATGGACAAATGCGGATTCAGGTATCACCACAAGGAAGAAGAAAAAATCTCCCCATTAGGGGATATTCGAATAGAGCATTTTACTTTGCTGACACGAACAGAATGGAACAATAATCGGAAATGGTATAAATTGAGACCACTCGGTGAAAAAGATATTCTTGAGATGCAAGCTTTATTCTCCAATACCGTACTGAATATCAACATCAAGGACTATACTGAAGAAGAAGTAAAAGACTGGTCATCATGTGGTAACGACTTAGAACACTGGAAAGAACTTTTATCCTGCAATCATTATATTGGAGCTTTTGATGAAAAGAATAACATGATCGGTTTCTCTTCAATGAATGAAAAAGGTTATCTGCATTCCATGTTTGTACATAAAGACTGGCAGGGCAAAGGTGTAGCCACACAACTTCTCACTGAAGTTGAACGTATTGCCAGAGAATTACAGGTAAGCGAGATTACATCAGAAGTCAGTCTGACAGCCAAACCGTTTTTTGAAAAGAAAGGATATAAGACGATTAAGAGCCAAAAATGCAAAGCTAACAAATTGAAACTGACAAATTTTGTAATGCGTAAAACGCTAAATTGACAAGCCAAGAATTTTTGAAAAGTCATACTAATTCGGTGGAGATTTTTGCTCCACCTTTTATCTCCACCTTTTGCTCCACCTCGAACGGTAATATTTTGCCGTTTTTTGCGTGCTTGGAGAAAACAAAAAATCCCGATTTCGCTTGGAAATCAGGATTTTACTGTCTTTTGCTTTTCTTCAAAGTGGTGCCACCAGGAATCGAACCGGGGACACAAGGATTTTCAGTCCTTTGCTCTACCAACTGAGCTATGGCACCATTGTTTCTGTTTTGCGAGTGCAAAGGTAATAGGAAATTTTCTATTTTGCAAATTTTTATATCACTTTTTTACAAAAAAAGGATTTCTTTTTTGCTTATACCATTCTAAAAAGGCATACAAAAAGAAATCCTCATATATTAATCTCCTATATTTCAACAAGATAAATCAGATGTCGGATTCAACGCAACGGATTCCAACCTTGTGCCTTTAGTTCGAATTCATTGCCATCCCGGCAGACAAGTACCTGTCCTAATTCAGGTTTCGTAATATGGCCGATCAATTTGACTCCTTCTATCTGACTGATCTTTTCATGATCAGCAATCGGCACCGTAAACAGCAGTTCATAATCTTCACCACCATTCAAAGCACAGGTCGTCACATTCATATTCAGCTCTTCCGCCATCACAGCCGTCTGGTAATCCAACGGAATCTGCTCTTCATAAATCCGGCATCCCACTCCACTCTGCGTGCAGATGTGCAACAGTTCTGAACTCAGACCGTCTGAAATATCTATCATCGCAGTCGGTTTGATGTTGGCTTTCGCCAATGCCTCTACAATATCACGACGTGCCTCCGGCTTCAACTGACGCTCCAATATGTATTCCTTACCGCTGAAATCGGGCTGGGCTACCTTCAATGTCTCTTCATACTGACTGTTGTTTGACTTGCGGGCTGCACGAATCTGCTCGTTATAAACGGCCTTTTCACGTTCCAAAAGCTGGAGTCCCATGTAAGCAGCACCCAAATCACCGCTCACACAGATAAGGTCAGTCTCCTTCGCTCCATTACGGTACACCACTTTGTCCTTATCCGCTTCACCTATACAGGTGATGCTGATAGCCAGTCCGGTCAGGGACGATGTGGTATCTCCTCCCACAATATCCACACCATGGGCATCGCAGGCCATACGTAACCCTTCATAAAAGTCCTCCATGTCTTCCACACAGAAACGCTTGCTTAAAGCAATGGATACAACCATCTGCTTGGGAGTACCGTTCATGGCATATATATCGGAAAGGTTGACCATGGCCGACTTATACCCCAGATGTTTCATGGGGACATAGGTCAGATCAAAATGCACTCCCTCCATCAACAGATCACTTGTGACCAGGATCTGCTTCCCGGAAGGATATTCCAACACCGCACAATCATCTCCTACCCCATATCGGGTAGAAGCATTCTTGAGTGAGATTTGTTCTGTCAGATGCTTGATCAGGCCAAACTCACCCAAGGTTGCTATTTCAGTCCTATTCTGTTCTTGCATAATGTCACGTCACTAAGCGCGATTGATCATCTCACGCATAATCTCTGCCATCAATGGCTGTACGGCATCCGCTGCTTTCTGTACATCCTCGTGGCTGACCTCCACAATTTTTCCTTCAACACCCAAATCGGTAATCACACTGATACCAAAACATTTGATACCACAATGATTGGCTACGATAACTTCCGGCACTGTAGACATTCCCACTGCATCTGCCCCCCATATACGGAACATTTTATACTCAGCAGGTGTTTCATAAGTAGGTCCCTGAGTGGCCAGATAAACACCATGCTGAACCTTAATACCCTTCTCGGCCGCAATCTGGTCAGCCTGGGCAATCAGCGATGCATTATAAGCCTCGTGCATATCCAGGAAACGTGGTCCGGTAGGGAAGTTCTTGCCGTGCAGAGGATTCTCCGGCAAAGCATTGATCTGGTCTGTGATGATCATCAAGTCACCGATTTCAAAATCAGGATTGGTTCCACCTGCTGCGTTACTTACAAAAAGTGTTTTTATACCCAATTCATACATCACACGTATCGGAAACGTCACTTCCTGCATGGAATAACCTTCATAATAATGGAAACGGCCTTCCATTGCCATTACGTCCTTATTACCTAACTTTCCAAACAAGAGTTGTCCGCAATGTCCTTCTACCGTAGAAACCGGGAAATTGGGAATTTCACTATAAGGTATTTTATATGCATCAGTGATTTCGGCTGCCAGTTTTCCCAGACCTGTGCCTAGAATGATTGCTGTTTCCGGCGCTGTCGACATTCTTGCTCTCAGCCAGGATGCCGTTTCTTGAATTTTTGAATACATAACTTATAATATTTTCATTAAACATATTTTGACGCCCCTGCAGAAACTCTACTTCTACAGGCAAAGCGTACAATGCTTTCTTTACTTCCTCACTCAGGCCCTTCAGATGTTGCAGACGCGCCATGTCCTTCTCTGTCGTTACAATAAGTTTGGGCGACGCCATTGCACTGAAACGCTCGTTAATCTGTCTGACATCATCCGCCGTAAAATAATGATGATCCTTAAACGGCATGGGGTGCAGATTTGAAGTATAGGCTTCCAGATCCAACTGCATCTGTTCAGGCGAAGCAATACCTGTCAGGAGCATGACCTGCTCATCCGGTCTCAGCGTATCCAACAATCTTTTTTTACCGTTCCCAAACACGGGAATCATCTGGCGATAACGGAATGTGGAAAAATACAGTTCCTGACAAGGATACAGATTCAAAGCCTTTCGTATAACCCTGAATCCCATTGGCTTGATATCAGAAGGACATTTGGTCACAATCACAACATGCGCCCGATACTTGCCTTCCTGAGGTTCACGCAAGCGCCCCGCTGGCAACAGCTTGTCGTCACAAATCAGACGATGATAATCTACCAGCAGAACATTCAGTCCGGGAGTGACATAACGATGCTGAAAGGCATCATCCAGAATAACTGCTTCAGTACCGGGTGCCGTTTTCCCGTCACACAACCGGTCTATTCCATGGCAGCGATCCCTATCTACCGCCACGTAAATTGAAGGAAACTTCCGATACATCTGAAACGGTTCATCTCCAATCTGTTCCATTGGAACATCCCGTCCGGCCAAAACAAAGCCTGATGATTTTCGTTTGTATCCACGGCTCAATACAGCGACCTTACATTTGTCCTGCAACAAACGGACGATATATTCCGTATGCGGCGTCTTTCCGGTACCCCCGACCGTAATATTACCGACTGAGATCACAGGTATATCAAAACTGCGCGATTTCAGAACGCCCCAGTCAAAAAGCTGGTTTCTGAATCTCACCCCCAGTCCGTAAAGCCAAGACAAAGGCGACAACCACTCATTGATCTTTATCAAGTCCCCCTCCATAATCAATTTTAATTCCAGTTTATCAAATTAAGCACATAAGGCATACGGGCCTGAACCCCTTCCATACGCATCATTCTGCTGAAATGAGCATACATCTCATACTGATCGCCCAAGGCTGAACGGAGCCTTGAATCCAGATAATTCGACTTGGTATCCTTCAAAAGGATCTGATACCATTGTTGCGGTTCGGGATAAGCAACCGTACAATAATTTGAAGTGCCTGCCAACTGTGCCGCCTTTTCCACCGCATCATCCAGCGTGCCATTGGCGTCCACGAGCTTCAATGCCAGCGCCTGTTGCCCGGTCCAGACCCGTCCCTGAGCCAGACTGTCCACACGTACACGCGACATCCTGCGTCCTTCGGCAACACGTTTCAGGAACAAACCATATCCTTCTTCGACATGCCTTTGCATCATCGCGGCTTCTTCACTGTTGAAAGGACGGGCTACCGTTCCGAAATCAGAATGCCGGTTAGTCTTAACCACATCAAAATCAAGTCCCAGCTTATCATTAAGCAGACCGCTGCCATCCGGAATAAGTCCGAAGATACCGATACTGCCGGTCAACGTTGTCGGATTGGCATAAATATAGCTGGCGGCAGATGACAGGTAATAAGCACCCGAAGCAGCCATGCCACCCATTGACACGACCACCGGCTTTTCTTTTTTCATCAGCATCAGTTCGTGCCAGATCTGTTCCGACGCGAAAGCACTGCCGCCACCGGAATTAATCCGGACTACTACCGCCTTGACATTTTTATCTTCACGTAATTTCTTCAGGTCACGGCATACCACAGAAGCATCGATCACATCTTCCGCCCATTCATCGCTGCGATCCACGATATCACCATAAGCATAATAGACGGCTATCTCATCCGACTTTTTATCCACAAGAGGCATCTGCACGGCCATCCAGTCTTTTGCATCCACCATGTTGAGTTCGCCTCCGCTCATTTGCTTCAGACATTTCTCGACTCCGTCCATATAACACAAAGCATCAACTACCTTCATTTTGACCAGCGTCTCTGCCGGAGAAAAATAGAGCAAGCTGTCCGCATAGGCGTTCAGTTTGTCTTTTGTTATCCCACGGCTATCCGATACATCAGCCAATATACGGTCCCAAATATCATTCAGATAGGAAGATACCTGCAAACGGTTCGCTTCGCTCATTTTATCCGCAATAAACGGCTCTACAGCCGATTTGTAGGTACCCACCCTGAATACCTGCATCTTCACGCCCAATTTTTCCAGAAGATTCTTATAGAAAACAGGCTGGGCAGCCATTCCTGACCACATCACGCTTCCTTCCGGATTAAGCAGTATGCTGTCGGATACGCTGGCCAGATAATAACAACTCTGTGAATAACTGTGCCCGTACGCTACGATAAACTTGCCGCTTTTCTTAAAATCCTTCAATGCCAGACGTAATTCTTCCATCATGGCGGGAGAAGCTTCCTGCAACGTTCCGGCTTCCAGGTAGATTCCGACGATACGATCATCCGACTTTGCCGTACGGATGGCAGCCAAAAGGGATTTCAGACTCAGTTCCTGATAATCTTCACCCAAAAGCTCACCCAAGGGATTCTCTGTCACATCCTCTTTCAGTGCACCATCCAATGCAATATGCAAAACGCTCTGAGGACGTACTACGGGAGCTGCAGTGTCATAGCTCATTAAACCGACTAACGCCAGAATGCTGACAATAAAAAAAAGCACGCCGGCAAGCACAAGACCCGTCAGAGTTGCCAACGTATATTTAACAAATTCTTTCATAGGGCATTTTCTCACATCAATTTATGCAAAAATAACATTTTTACACTCATTATACAAATTTAAATACGCTTCATTATTCGTTTTCGCACATCTTTAAGAGCTTTTCAGATTATTTTTTATTCTACCATCCTCATCTGCCCCTGCAATCCTGTGCGATAAATGCCGTATACTACTTTTTCATCCTTCTAAATACTGATAAAAGCATAAAAAAATCTTTCAACGTAATCAGAAAACAGTTATCTTTGTGCCCGTCAAGGAATCAATACCGTTTTAAAGGAAAAAACATGGAAAAGAAGAGGAAATTAATCATTGCAGCAGCCATCATCGGTGCGGTTATCCTGATTGGAGGATTCGGATACCTGTATTACCGACTGCAACAGACTAATGCACAAAACGAAGAAATGCTGAAACTGGCCGAAATGGACAAAAAGGAAATGGAAAACGAATACGCCCAGTTTGCCCAGCAGTATAACGAAATGAAGACCCAAATAAACAATGACTCGCTCATTGCCCAACTGGATAAAGAACAACAGCGTACAGAGGAACTCCTTGCCGAGCTCAAAAGGGTCAAATCAAGTGACGCTGCCGAAATTTCACGTTTGAAAAAAGAATTGGCTACCGTAAGAGCCATCATGCGGAGCTATATCATGGAAATAGATTCACTGAATCGTCTTAACCAACAGCTGATCAGTGAAAACCAACAGGTAAAAGCTCAGTATACGCAAGCTACACGGACCATTACCAATCTGACATCCGAAAAAGAATCCTTAAGCGACAAAGTGGCCATTGCCTCACAGCTTGACGCCACATCCATCAGTGTGACCGGTGAGAACAAACGCGGACGGAAAGCCAAGAAAATCAAAGATGTCAAAAAATTCGTGATCAGCTTTGTCATTGCCAAAAACATTACGGCACAAGCCGGTAACCGCAGTATTTATGTCCGCATAACCAAGCCGACCAACGAGCCTCTGACCAATGGCGGCACATTCCAGTATGAAAACCGTACTTTGGAATATTCAATCAAGAAAGACATCGAATACAATGGAGAAGCCACTCCCATCACGGTATATTGGGATGTCAATGAATTCCTCAGCGCCGGAACCTATCGCGTCAGTATATTCGCCGACGGACATAACATCGGCAACAGCAGTTTCAGCTACAGCAAATAATCCGGAAAATATCTGAGATTCAACAGTCTAAAACAAAATATAGCCATAAACCAATCAGGCGTTCAAAAAGAACATGTTTCTTTTTGAACGCCTGATTGGTTTATCGGCACTTCCCTTAACAGGATTCTTCAAAAAGTCAATTATTGATTCATGGTCAGGCGCGCGAGATAATCATAATGCGAACCGTCAGCAATCCGCTCTGCCTTGAATCCGTTCTCAGCCGCATAATAAGAAAGAGTATCAAAATCCACATACAGCCAATCAAAACTGCGACCTTTTATCTGCTTGTACTGCATTCTGAAATCCACTTCACCGTAATACGCCGCATTCAAATCTATATCCATACAGCCGTCTTCATCCTCAAACACGTAACGAAGGTCACTGGAATCCATAAGTACACATCCCCGAGGCGACAGCAGCTGCTTCATCCTTCTGAAAAAGAGCGGCATCCGTTCCAACCGGCCAACGATTCCCGATCCGTTCATCAGCATCAGTACCGTATCATAACATCCGACAAAAGACTCATCAAACAGATCTACGGCTAAGGCCTTCTTCACTCCGCGACGTTCCATGACCTCCACAGACAACTTTGATATATCCACAGCCGTCACATCCAACCCTCTGTCCTGAAGCGCCAGACTATGGCAGCCTGCACCACCTCCTACATCCAGCACACTTCCGCTACACAATTCCAGCGCCTTACGTTCTATATACGGCATTTCATCCTCTTTACGGAACAGCGTAGCTACCGGCATTTCATCTTCATCAAATTGAGAAGAAAACACACGCAACCGTCCGGCTCTGCCCGTTTCATAGTAATCTCTGATAGCCGCTCCCATTGGGTCGTATTCATTTTCCAACAATCCTTGTTTCATCTTTTAATGTGTTTTTAAAATCGAAAAGAACCTCTCACAACTTCATATTCTTGAATACAAAAACAAAACATTATCCTATTTCGTTCGTATCCTTAAATCGCAAGTCAGCCCCTCCGTTCTTATGTTTTAATCCTTTAAGTACAAAAATAATAAAAATAATTCAACTTGCCTGACGAATATTCTGTATCGTGCATTTTCGTCTTAACAAGCCCTGATGCTTCTTATTAGTTTCCTTGAAAACAGGAAAACACCAAAGCTGTAAACAGGAAATGGGGTCCCAGGAAAAAACCTTTTTTCGAAAAAAAGGAACCTGATTTTTACCTGCCTGTCCGAGGCATCCCCATCAGGTGTTTTTACCCAAATTATATTCACCTCTTCACTATACTTTATAATACATTGATTCACAATTAATTATATTTAAAAATTACATTAAACCCCTTCACTTGGCATTCATCTCGGACTTCAGCCCTGTAATCACAGTTCGAAACTGAAAAAGTAAGGCTTACTTTAAAAAAAGTAAGCTTTAGTTTTAAAAAAGTAAACCTTACTTTTTTAAAATTGTAAATTATTATGATTTTACCTAAGTTTCCATTCCACAAACAGGTGAAGGGTGAAGTGAAGGAGAAGTGAAGGGGACGCAAAGGAAGGTTCACCCATAACGTCCTAAAAGACAAGCTGTGTGAATAGGTGAAGGACATTTTGCAGATACAATACAGATAAGGGAATACGTTCGGTTCTTCAGTCCGTCATCAGACTGAAAGTTTCACCTTGTCATAAAAACATCCTACACTGCAAATATTTCACATTTACCTGCGGGGCTATGACAACCACACATCCTGAAGTTTTTTCTTCTTTACCATTTCATGAGATTTCAACTCATGACCAGTGATTTTACAAACGGATGTATTATCTTTGCATATCAAGCAGATTGTCCATCAGATGAAAACGAACTGTACGATTTACATCAAGAATATGGTATGCGACCGTTGTATCATGGTCGTCACTGACGTGCTTAACCGTTTGGGTTGGACACCGGTCACAGTCAGACTGGGACAGGCAGAACTGTCAGATACACCATCGGCCTCCCAATACGAACAGATCCGTTCTGCCTTATGCGCTTTGGGATTCGAACTTATAGAAGACAACCATACCCGAACCGTTGAGCATATCAAACAACTCATCATCAACCTGGTACATCGGAAAAACGGATCTCTCAAAATCAACCTTTCACAATATCTGTCTGATGAATGCCGTCAAGACTACAGTACACTAAGCAAAATATTCTCTGAAGCACAGGGGTGTACCATCGAAAAGTATTTTATTGCCCAAAGGATTGAACGCGTAAAGGAACTGCTTGAATATGACGAACTGAATCTTAACGAAATAGCAGACAAACTGAATTATTCCAGTACGGCCCATCTGAGCACACAATTCAAAATGCAGACAGGACTTACCCCGCGACAATACAAACAGCAGAAAAAACAGTCCCGGATGCCATTGGACAAAATATGACTTGTCATTCCTACGGCATACATGGGATGGCAGATCAAAAAGATATAAAAATGCTCCATAATTCTATAAAAAAAGCCATGCCGAACAAGCTAACTTTGCCTACGTAAAAATGCTGGAAGCAAATAAGAATCATGGAAAAAGAACACATTGAAAAAAGAACATTCCCCGTACTGGACATGAGTTGTGCGGCCTGCGCCACGAGAGTTGACAAGACCCTCCACAACCAACCAGGTGTCCGGTATGCAGCGGTCAACTATGCAGCCGCCACAGCTACTGTAGAATACGACGCCTCTGCCTGCAGTCCGGAAAAGCTGAAAACGGCGTTACAGGCTGCTGGATATGACCTGCTGATTGAAGGCAGCAAAAGCGAACTGGAGAACAAAGCCGAACTGGCCCATAATGAGAAACTGACCCGTCTGAAGCAACACACCGTCTATGCCATATTGCTGGCTTTACCGGTAGCCGTTATCGGCATGTTTTTCATGCAGATGCCTTATGCCAATTACATCATGTGGATACTGGCAACCCCTGTGGTATTCTGGTTAGGGCGTGATTTTCACCTGAATGCATGGCGCCAGCTACGCCACGGAACAGCCAACATGGACACCCTGGTTTCAAACAGTACACTCATTGCATACGTATTCAGCCTGTTCAATCTGTTTTATCCCGAATTCTGGTTGGAACGCGGTCTTGAACCTCATGTCTACTTTGAAGCATCCAGTGTCATTATTGCTTTTATCCTGTTAGGCCGGACACTGGAAGAAAGGGCAAAAGGACAGACTTCAGCAGCCATACGCAAACTGATGGGTCTGCAACCTGCCACAGCCTTACTTGTGGAAGACGGAGGACAGACTAAAGAAATCCTCATAGAACATATCCGGTGCGGACAAACCATCATGGCACGCCCTGGAGAAAGAATAGCCGTAGACGGCATTGTCGTCAGCGGACAGTCATACGTGGATGAAAGCATGCTGAACGGTGAACCGATACCGGTAGAAAAGCACAAAGGAGAAACCGTGTTCGCCGGAACCATCAATCAGCGAGGTACACTCTCTTTCCGGGCTGTCAAAGTCGGTTCTGAAACCGTTCTGTCAAACATTATCCGCATGGTGCAGGAAGCACAAGGCAGCAAGGCACCGGTTCAGAAACTGGTAGACCGTATTGCCGCCGTATTTGTCCCTACGATTATCGGTATAGCGCTTCTGTCATTCGCGCTATGGTGGGCGCTGGCACCATCTGAAGGATTCACCCATGGCCTGCTGGCTCTGGTCACAGTCCTCATCATAGCCTGCCCCTGTGCTTTGGGTCTGGCTACGCCGACAGCGATCATGGTCGGCATAGGAAAAGGAGCCGAATCCGGCATCCTTATCAAAAATGCAGAATGTCTGGAAGCGGCCTGCCAGACCGACTTGGTCATATTGGACAAAACAGGCACCATCACAGAAGGCCATCCCGTGGTCAGTCGGATGGTATGGGAAAAGGAAGAGGAAAGGAAGCAATATGCCGACCTGTTCTATAGTCTGGAAAAAAGATCCGAGCATCCTCTGGCCGAAGCCGTGGTGCAACACCTGAACGGCCATGAAGTACCCATAGACCGGGTTGAGAGTCTGACCGGAAAAGGTATAAAGGGCTGTTTTCGTGAAGAATACCTTTTGGCCGGCAATCGCAAACTGATGGACGAGAACGGAATCACCATCAGCGACAAGCTGAAAGAAACCGCTGCCGACCTGTCTGAAAAAGGACAGTCTGTCATTTATCTGGCCAACCGGAATAAGGCAATAGCCATTGCAGCCATTACAGACCGTATCAAAGACAGTTCACGCACGGCAATAGCCGAACTTAACAAAATGGGAATAGAAGTCTGCATGCTCACCGGTGACAACGAGACCACCGCAGCCCGCATTGCCGCAGATGCCGGCATACGGCACTATAAGGCAGAGGTTTCACCTGCCGACAAGGCCGGATTCGTCAGCCAGATGCAAAACGAAGGACATCACGTGGCCATGGCAGGTGACGGCATAAACGACAGTGCAGCCCTGGCCCGTGCGGATTTAAGCATAGCCATGGGAAAAGGCAGCGATATTGCCATGGATGTGGCACAAATGACCATTATCTCATCAGACCTGACCAAAATTCCGGAGGCCATACGTCTTTCTCAGATGACAGTACGCACCATTCGCCAGAATCTGTTCTGGGCCTTTGTTTACAATATGATCGGAGTGCCGATAGCCGCAGGTATCCTGTATCCCGTCTGCGGCTTTATGCTCAACCCGATGATTGCCGGTGCCGCCATGGCCATGAGCAGTGTCAGCGTAGTAACCAACAGTCTGAGAATAAGAAAAATCCGTATTAACAAAAGAGAAGACAATCAAGTTTTAACTCCAAATTTCAGTCACATGGAAAAGAAATACAAAATCGACGGCATGATGTGCAATCATTGCCGTATGCATGCAGAACAGGCTCTGAACAGCATCGACGGTGTTCAGGCAAGCGTTACACTCGATCCGGCAGAAGCCACAATCCAATTCTCGGAAGGAGAAAAACCACTTGAAGAACTACAGAAGGCATTGGATCCGGAAGGATTTACCATCAAACCTTTATCCTGACAAACATGAACCCTCAAATCTGAAACGTATGAAACTGAATGTCATGAATGTGGTGTATTACTCACCAACACGCACTTCACAGAAAGTGGCACGAGCCATCGCCGAAGGCTTAGGAATTGCCAGACGCCAGGAAACCGACCTGACTACCGACTTCAGGACGGATCCCATTATGGTCAAAGACAGCATCTGCATCGTGGCTGCCCCCGTTTATGGCGGACTGGTCGCACCGGCTGCATTGGAACGCATCAGCCGGTTACGGGGCGAAAACAGCGTAGCCATACCTGTCGTAGTTTATGGTAACCGTGATTATGAAGATGCCCTTGTACAACTGCGCGACCGGCTTCAGGAACTGGGATTCACACCGCTTTGCGGCGCAGCATTCGTAGGCGAACATTCCTATAGCCGACCGGAAATGCCGGTAGCTGCCGGACGGCCGGATCAGGAAGATCTGGAAAAGGCCAGAACATTCGGCCGACAGGCTTTCAACAAACTTTGCAACATGATTTGTCCGGGCCAACATCCGGACGTTCTATCCAAAGATTTCTCACTTGAATACAGCCAGCCTCTTGCCGAACTGATCCAGACACCAGAAATGAAAGGCCATGTTCCATACAAGGAACCCAAGGCATCCGCACCAATGGCTCCGGAAGTAAACGACTTGTGTTATGGTTGTGGAGACTGCGTAAGTTTCTGTCCGACAGGAGCTATAGAAATAAAAGACGGCATATCGACGACTGATGCCAACCGTTGCAGCAAGTGTTGTGCCTGTGTCAAATTCTGTCCGGTAGGAGCCCGCACTTTCGATACACCGTTTACGGCTTATCTCTACCAGAATTTCAGTGCGCGCCGTGAACCAGAATGTTTTATTTAAATCTTTCTTCGAATCAAAGTTCCAGGCTGTCCGGAAGATAATCCGGTCAGCCTTTTTTACTACAAAAAAAACAGTTTTCTTTCTTAATTGTTTGCGTTACCAATTATTTTGAGTAACTTCGCCAAAAATTTCCAAAAAGAGTTAACACTAAGAAAAACAAAAGTATGGAGGCTGTATTCAGTTACATTATCGGCCTTGGCGCCGCAGTCATGATGCCTATTATCTTTACGATACTGGGTGTGTGTATTAAAATCAAATTCAGCAAAGCGCTGCAAAGCGGTCTTTACGTCGGAGTCGGTTTCGTCGGTCTTTCCGTGATCACCGCCTTATTAACCACCAGTCTGAGTCCGGCCCTGTCAAAGGTAGTAGAAATTTACGAACTTAACCTTGAGGTTTTCGATATGGGATGGCCGGCCGCTGCGGCAGTAGCCTACAACACTTCAGTAGGTGCCTTTATCATTCCGGTCTGCCTCGCTGTCAATATTGTCATGCTGCTGACCAAGACTACCAAAACTGTCAACATCGACTTATGGAACTATTGGCATTTCGCCTTTATCGGCGCCATGGTATATTATACGATGGACAATATCGCATGGGGATTCTTCGCTGCCATCATCTGTTATATCCTCACATTGGTTCTGGCAGATTATACGGCTCCCAAATTCCAGAAGTTCTATGACAAGATGGACGGAATCTCCATTCCGCAGCCTTTCTGTCAGGGTTTTGTTCCGTTTGCCTTGATTATCAATAAGATTTTGGATCTTATTCCCGGTTTTGACAAACTGAATATCGATGCGGAAGGAATGAAAAAGAAATTCGGACTTTTGGGTGAACCTCTGTTCCTCGGTGTACTGGTTGGTTGCGGTATCGGCGCATTAGCCTGCAAGAACAGCCAGGAACTGGTGGACGGCATTCCCGGCATATTGGGATTAGGTATCAAGATGGGAGCTGTCATGGAACTTATCCCACGTATTACCAGTCTGTTCATTGAAGGATTGCGTCCGATTTCTGATGCAACCCGTCAGATCATTGCCAAAAAATTTGGAGAAAATGCCGGTCTGCATATTGGTATGAGTCCTGCATTGGTCATCGGCCATCCGGCAACTTTGGTTGTTTCATTGCTTCTGATCCCGGTCACCTTGTTTTTGGCAGTAGTTCTTCCTGGTAACCAGTTCTTACCATTGGCTTCATTGGCCGGTATGTTCTACGTATTCCCACTGATACTTCCCATCACAAAAGGAAACGTTCTGAAAACATTCATCATCGGTCTGGTCATGATGGTAATCGGACTTTACTTTGTTACCAATCTGGCACCTTATTTCACAAGTGCAGCAAAAGACGTATTTGCCATCACCAGGGATACAGCAGTGCAGATTCCTGAAGGCTTCGAAGGTGGTGCACTCGACTTTGCATCAAGTCCGCTGGCATGGGTTATCTTCCATCTCACCCGCAGCATACGCATTGTCGGTCCGTTGGTACTGATCGTATGTACTCTTGGACTGATGTTATGGAACCGTAATGCCATCAAAAAACATAAATGGTAAAATGTCGTAACATACATAAAACGAACAACATTATCCTATCATTATATTAAAATTACTTATGTTTATGAAAAGAATTGTTTTAGCCATGTGTCTGGGATTTGCAGCCTTGACGGGTTATTCTCAGGTCAATTACAAGATGCAATTAGCCTGCAATCCACTTGACGTCAAAACGTACGATACTCAACGTCTGCGTGAGGCATTCGTGATGGAAAAAGTTATGGTAGCCGATGAAATCAACGTAACTTACTCCATGTATGACCGCTTTATCTTCGGTGGAGCCATGCCAGTAAACAAGACCCTGAAGCTGGAAACCATTGATCCGCTTAAAGCGCCTTATTTCCTCTTTGCCCGCGAATTGGGTGTCATCAATATCGGTGGAGAAGGTATTGTAACAGTAGACGGCAAAGAATATAAACTGGGATTCAAGGATGCACTCTATGTCGGCAGCGGAAACAAGGACGTTACTTTCAAAAGTACCGATGCTTCAAAACCGGCCAAGTTCTATATTAACTCGGCTACCGCTCACCGCAGCTACGCTACTCAGTTGCTGAGCTGCAATCCAGACAACAAGAAAGCAACTCAGGCCAACCAGCTGAAAGCCGGAAAAATGGAAGAAAGCAACGACCGCGTCATCAATCAGCTGATGATCAAGCCTGTACTCGAGAAAGCCAAGAATGGCGGTACCTGCCAGTTGCAAATGGGATTGACAGAGCTGAAACCCGGTAGCGTATGGAACACCATGCCGGCTCATACACACAGCCGTCGTATCGAAGCTTATTTCTATTTCAACGTACCGGAAGGTAATGCTATCTGCCATCTGATGGGTGAGCCTCAGGAAGAACGTCTTGTATGGTTGCATAACGAACAGGCCATCATGTCACCAGAATGGTCTATTCATGCAGCAGCCGGAACCAGCAACTACATGTTTATCTGGGGTATGGCCGGTGAAAACCTCGATTATGGCGATATGGACAAGATTGAATATCTGGACATGAAATAAACTTTATCTTTATAATTTTTTTTTCAAGGAAAAATCCCCTTCTGAATAAAAACAGACTGGGGATTTTCTTTTTACACTCACTCTGACATTCCCTCTTTTGTTAGCATCACACACGTTTATCTTTCATCAAGCAATCGGACTATCAAGTTGAAAAACAAGGCCAAACAAAAAAACGATTCCATATAAAAAAGTGTAATTTATACCTTTCAGACACTTTTTTTTAGTATATTTGCAAGTATGAGAATCTGGAAAATCTTACTTACCATTATAGTGTTATTGTGCTGTAGCCAAATCACGCTGCAGGCACAGGAACGGGCCAAGCCCAAAGACGGGGATGGCATCACCACTTTTCTGCAAAGATACCATTGCAATACTCCCAAACTACGCAAGGAATTTATTCGCCTAAACAAAAACAAATTCACCAAGGACGGCGGTCTGATCCTCGGCAAAACTTATTTGCTGCCTGAGGGAGCAAGCCGGAGTAGCAATGACAGGACTTCCAGTAACAAGAAAAAATCGTCTACCGTAAACGAACCTCTGTTGGGTTCCAGATATGAAAACGTCAGGATCACTTCCCGCAAACTGGAAGGGGCATGCTTCTATCTGGTCAGCGGACACGGCGGACCGGATCCCGGTGCAATCAGCAAGGTTGGCAAACGCGAATTACACGAAGATGAATATGCTTATGACATTATCCTCCGCCTGGGACGCTGTCTTTTGTCGCATGGTGCCAAGGTACATTTCATCATACAAGACGCCAAGGACGGCATCCGCAACGACAGATATCTTGACAACAGCAAGCGAGAAACCTGTATGGGTGATCCCATACCTTTGGATCAGGTTGCCCGACTTCAACAAAGATGCAGGAAAATCAATAATTTGACCTATAAAGACAAATCACGTTATAAACGGGCCATATTTATCCACGTAGACAGTCGCGGACGCTCGGATCAGGTAGACGTCTTCTTCTATCATCATGAAGGAAGCAAATATGGCAGACGACTGGCAGAAAACATACACCAGACATTTGAACACAAATATGACAAGCATCAGCCCAATCGGGGATTCAGCGGCACAGTAAGTGCACGCAATCTGTATGTACTCAAGAATTCCAATCCTCCGGGTGTATTTCTGGAACTCGGCAACCTGCAAAATGAAAAGGACCGCAAACGGCTGATTCTGGAAAGCAACCGTCAGGCTCTTGCTGAATGGATTTGTCAGGGCATCATCAAGGACTTCAAGAAGCAATAAAAATACACTTTTTTATCATATAAATCCCTAATCCGGAAAACTGTCAACTGATTGTTGCCACTCACACAGATACTGAAGAATAAGGTTAAACCCTTGAACGCAAACACGACACCATACTTCCGCACAGTGTCATGATGGCAGCCAGCAGCATCGCTTCATGAGAAGCTCCGTCTCCTCCGAAATGAAACAGCAGAGCCACCAATGCCGCTCCTGAAGTCTGACCTATCAACCGGGCCATAGCCTGCATGCCACTGGCTCCGCCACTACGATAAGCCGGCGCAGAAGTCAAAATCAAATGATTGTTGGGCGACTGAAACAGTCCGAATCCCAATCCGCAAAGCATTAACCTCCATACTATTTGGAAATACGTGGCATCAAGAGGAATCCAAGACAATGAAAAACAGCCTATACTCATAATGAACAAGCCCACACCTCCTAAAATTCCAGGATGTATTCTGGCTGCCAGAATACCGGCAACCGGGCTGACAAAAACAATCACCAACGGCCACGCCGTCATCAACAATCCGGTTTCCACGGCATTCATACCAAACGTGACATGGAACATGAACGGCAAGGCAATCATGGCCAGCATCTGAGCCATAAATGAAACAATGCTTGTCGCTACAGACAAAGAAAAGACCGGTATGCGCAACAAATCAAACGGCAACATCGGATAAGTCTGCTTCAACTGCGATCTGACATACCACGTTCCGGCTATAACCAACAGCACGAACAACAGACCAATCCACAAAGGACGGATTCCGTGAGAAAAAGCCTCAACACACCCGATCAACAGACCGAACGTGGCGGCATTAAGACATGCCGAACGCCAGTCGAAACGGTTTCCGACAATTTTGACGGCATTGTCAGGCAAATATTTGCGGGCTAAAAGAAAGGTCAACACACCAACCGGCAGGTTAATTGCAAAAAGCCACGGCCAGGAAGCTACCGACAATATAGCAGCAGAAAGCGTAGGACCTGCTACGGATGCCAACGCCACCACTGTAGCGTTAAGCCCGAAACCTTTTGTCAGATGGCGCCGGGGGTAAATCAGTCGTACCAGTGACCCGTTCACACTCATCACCATCGCAGCCCCCACCCCTTGAAACATACGGGAAACGACCAGCGTAGGCAGTGACCACGACATGGCACAACAGAAAGACCCGAAAGTAAAGAAAACAAGCCCGGACAGGTATATCTTCTTGAATCCATAGAGTTCGCCTAAGGAAGAAAATGGCAACAAGACCATCACTATCACCAACTGAAATGCATTCACGATCCATACGGAATCCGAAGAAGACACTGCCAGTTCCTTGGCTATGCTCGGCAGAGCCACATTACAGATCGTACCGTCAATGACGGACAAAAACAAGCCCGAAAATATGGCTGTCACAGCATAGTAAAGCTGACGGCCGTGCAGTCCGTCCCAATCCATATTACCGACAATCTGTCGTGCATTCTCTTCTTTTGCCATTATTAGTCCTTTCTACCTTATCATTTACCCCGCGTCAGTATCCCACAATAATCCTTACCGACCTTTTTCCTGATTCTAAAAAACCGGACCGGTATGAATGCGCCTGAGGCTTCATACAGATCCGGAAATGAGTTATCGTTTCAGTCCTTTACAGCTTTACATCCAATCGGACTGGATATAAACCTGATTATTATTTTTTCACTTCGACAATATGAGTTGGAGCCTGTTCTGCATTCCGACGGTCTGTTTCCTCTACCACACGACGGGCAAAATCCATATAAGTGCAGGACAGGCATTGGGGCAAAATCCATAAAGGCACGTCCCATCAGACTGTCATCGTTCAAAGCTTCAGGAGTTCCCTTGTCACCATTTTCACAAATACTCTGCACAATAGGAATCTGTCCCAACAAAGGCACATGCATTTCCTCTGAAAGATGCTTCACACCTTCCTTGCCAAACAGATAATACTTATGATCCGGCAATTCGGCCGGAGTAAACCATGCCATATTCTCTACCAGACCAAGTATAGGCACATTGACTTTCTCATTCTGATACATGTTGATTCCCTTACGGGCATCGGCCAAAGCCACTTTCTGAGGCGTACTTACTATCACCGCCCCAGTAATCGGCAATGTCTGCACAAGGGTAAGATGAATATCGCTTGTTCCCGGAGGGGTATCCAGGATAAAATAATCCAGATCTCCCCAATAGGCATCTCCAATCAACTGTTTCAGGGCATTGCAGGCCATAGCTCCACGCCATAACGTAGCCTGATCCGGATTGACAAAGAAACCTATTGAAAGCATTTTGATGCCATAGCTTTCGATAGGCACTATCAGATCACGGCCTTCTATCCGCTCTGCGTAAGGATGTGCATCCTCTACCCGGAACATTTTGGGCATACTCGGTCCGAAAATGTCCGTATCAAGCAAACCGACCTTGTAACCCAGTTTGGCCAAGGCTACAGCCAGATTGGCCGCAATCGTAGATTTACCAACACCTCCCTTACCGGATGATACGGCAATAATATTCTTCACTCCCGGAAGCAACTTTCCTACTTCCGGCCGGGGAGCCTGAAGGGTCTTCGTCTTGATTTCCACTTCCACTTCCTTGCCGACATAAGCATGGATAGCAGCTTCAGAAGCCTTTATAATGGATTTCAGAAATGGATCTGTAGGCTTGTCGAATATCAAAGAAAAACTGACATGCAAACCACTTATACGCAGATCATCTTCTACCATACCGGCCTCTACGATGTTTTTTCCGGTACCGGGATAACGCACTGTAGCCAGCGCGTCCATAATCATTTTGGGATATAATGTCATCTTCTGTTGTTTTTATTGTTTTTCTACTTATTATTTACTTGTAGCCAGTCCGCTACGCTTACTCCGATTGTAACTGCGATAATCATCCAATTCGATCTCCACATCCGGTTCCTCCAAAACGCCCTGCTGTGGTAGTCTGAAACGAAGGTACTTGATATTCAGGCCCCGGTCAATCCATTGCTGTTCATAATAGGTCTGTATGCCCAGTATACGGGATTCTTCCGTATCCGGATGTTCGGCAAGCACGCTATGGTAAAGATCCGTTGTGGAAAACTCTACCGGCAAATGATTCCGTTCCACCATATAAGTCGTATAGGTAAACAGGAAATTCGAATCTGTCTTCAAATGGACTAATCCTTCATTGATCAGAAACTGACGATAACGATTCATAAAATAGGTTGAAGTCAAGCGCTTGGTTGCCTTTTTCATCTGCGGATCACTGAAAGTCAGCCAGATCTCACTGACTTCACCTGGCGCAAAAAACCGTTCGATAATCTCTATATTGGTTCTGAGAAATGCCACATTGGGCAGTCCCTCGTGAAGAGCCTGCGTCGCACCGGTCCACATCCGTGCACCCTTGATGTCCACTCCAATAAAATTCTTGTCCGGATAAAGACGAGCCAAACCGACGGTATACTCACCGCGTCCACATCCTAGCTCCAGCACAATGGGATGATCATTTTTAAAAAAATCGGCATGCCAGCGACCTTGCATCTCGAACGGCACCTGTTCCGCTACCGAAAACGGATATTCAAACACATGAGGATAACTGGCCATATCGGCAAACTTCGCTAACTTTCCTTTTCCCATAGATATTTACTGATATTTGTCTTATCTGCAAAAATACGAAAAATCTCTGAAATCCGCATACTCAAATTCAAATAACCGCTTTTGCATACACATGAATGCCAATCGGGATTCTTCCGTAAAGGAATGCCTTGTTGAAACACAGCAAAAAAGGCATAGCGAGGAAAATCCAATTCCTGCCATGCCCTATATATCCTGTTTATTGGCCTTACTTTATGTAAGAGTAAAAGCCTTAGGCTTTTTCAACCGGTTGCTGCCCCAGACGCTCCTGATATTCCGCCTTTACATCCTCGTAAAACTGAGCCTGAGCTGTCATCATATAAGGATTAAGCCACAAGAAGCCGATACCCAACGTCAGCAAAGAAAGTATTCCCCAGCCGATAAATGTCAGATGAAGATAAAACAAATCAAACTTATGTCCGTTCATCATATCCATGCTCCGCTCTATGGCTGCATTAAACTTCAGCTCCGGTTCATCCTTCAGTATATAGCTGGTCAGACTGTAGGAATAGCTTTTAATGATGCCTGGAATAATAAACAGCAAAGTCCACAACATGATATACAATCCCATCAATATTTGCGTACCCCAAATGCGTGTATAATCCAGAAATCCCTCAAACAGATCCTGAATCTTACATTCCTTTCCCGTACGTACAAGCGTGAGATAAATGACTGCATATCCGAAAGCTATAGGCATCAGCAGCACCTGCAGAACATTACCGAAAAAGCCCAAAGAAATATGATAGACTTCTTCAAAAATACTAAATGCGGCCGGTACTCCAGCATAAACCAACAGGTAGAACAAAGTCACTACCACAGCACCGCCCCAATTTCCATTCAGGGACTGACGGGCAGCTGCTCTCAATGCACTTGCTTCTCTTATCATGGCATCTGTTTTTAAAAGGTTAAATCTAACGGCTTATTCTATAACAACTTGAGTCCATCCGTGCACATCCGGTTCAATACCGTACTGGATATTACGCAAATGATGATAAAGCTTTGTGCAAACAGGGCCTGGCTTGCCATCCTTGCTGATCACATAACTCTTCTTGTTCTCCAGATCATCAATGCGTTCTATCGGGCTGATTACCGCAGCCGTACCACAGGCTCCGGCTTCTTCAAACGTAGAAAGTTCTTCTTCCGGAATCTGACGCTGTTCTACCTTCATACCCATATCCTCAGCCAACTGCATCAGACTCTTGTTGGTGATAGACGGCAGAATGGAAGTGGATTTTGGTGTGACATAAGTATTATCCTTGATACCAAAGAAATTGGCAGCACCACACTCATCGATATACTTCTTTTCTTTGGCGTCCAGATAAAACTCACAGGAATATCCCAAATCGTGAGCCATCTTATTGGCACGCAGACTGGCAGCATAATTACCGCCTACCTTATAGATACCGGTTCCCAAAGGAGCGGAACGGTCATACTCACGGATAATGACATAGGGATTTGTAGCAAAACCACCTTTGAAATACGGACCTACCGGAGTCACAAATATCACAAAAAGATATTCGTTGGCCGGATGAACACCTACCTGTGCACCTGTACCAATCAACAACGGGCGGATATACAGAGTAGCCCCGCTTTCATAAGGGGGAATGAAACGTTCATTCAGACGAACAACCTTACGAACCATCTCCTCAAAACGTTCGGTCGGCAATTCCGGCATCAGAATTCCACGGCAAGTACTTTGCAAACGGGCTGCATTCTCATCCATACGGAATACACGCACCTTACCATCCGGACATCTGTAGGCCTTCAATCCTTCAAAAGCTTCCTGTCCGTAATGCAAACAGGTAGCAGCCATGTGGATGTTGATAGTAGCTTCCGAACACACTTCAATTTCTCCCCACGCACCGTTACGATAATAGCAACGTACGTTATAGTCGGTCGGCATATAGCCGAAGGACAGATTCGACCAGTCTATTTCTTTCATCACTTTAGATTTTTTGTATCTTACATTATGAAGACAAATTTATACAAAAAAATGAATATAAAATGCAAAATGGCTGAAAAATATTTCAATTTATCACTCTTTTTCCCCATTTTTGAGAATTTTCTGTATTTCTTCATCCGTAGCATAAAGCTTGTCTTTGCAGAAAGCAATGAGTTGCTGTGCTTTTTTCAATTGATCTGCCAGTTTATCTATTCCCTGCTCGTTATTCTCCACTTGACGAACCAGTTCTTCCAGTTGGGACATAGCCTCTTCATAGGTCAGTGTGCTCTTTTTCATTTCTTGAACTTTATTTATTTCACAATAGACCGAACGGTACCGTTTTCCAATACAGTCACCAATTCGTCTCCTTTATTTAACTGGGATGCGTCTCTCACCAGCATTTTCCCCTTATAAGTCATACTGTAACCCCGTTTAAGCAAAAGTGCCGGATCAGCCGCCTCACAACGTTGTTTCAACAATTGCAAACGGAATTTCTCCCGTTCCAGCATAACCGGCCATTTCTGCTCTAACCGGCCGGCATATAGTTGAAGCCGATGCCGTTCCTTCTCCGTACGATAAATGACCGCATGTTGCAAACGGGAAGAATAAGCTTCCAAACGATGCTCGCCTTCAGACCGCATACGGGTAAAGGCCAAAGGCAACCTTATCAATAAACGTTCCATACGTTCACGCTCCACCTGCATACGGTTTTGCGCATCCCGACTTATCCGGTTACACAAATCCTCAAGCCGGGAAGCCGTTCCCAACTGATGGGATACGATCAGGGCCGCTGCCGCTGTAGGGGTTTTCACACGGGTGTGAGCGACCATATCCAATACGGTATCATCCCGCTCATGCCCAATACCGGTAATAACCGGCAATGGAAACTGCGCACAAGCTGCTGCCAGTAAATAGGTATCGAAGCCCGACAGGTCACTGGTCGCACCTCCTCCCCTGATAATCACTACAACATCCCACTCATCACACTGTGCCAGTATGGCATCCAATGCAGCAAGCACTGATTGCTCGACTTTCTCACCCTGCATTACAGCAGGAAACAATCCGACCTTGAATTTCAACCGGTATTCATTCTGATAAAGCTGATGACAGAAATCACCATAACCAGCTGCCGTGGCAGAAGAAATCACAGCAATCCGATTGGCCAACAACGGGAAAGACAGGTCTTTGTTGTCGTTCAGTATACCTTCCTTTTCCAACTGTTGCAGGATTTCCTTTCGCCGACGCGCCATATCACCTATCGTATAAGACGGATCAATATCTTTCACTATAAGTGAATAACCGTACAACTCATGAAAAGTTACGCTAACCTGAACCAGGACCTTAATCCCTGCTGCAAACAACTGTCCCGTTTCTCTTTCAAAATAAGGTTTTAAAAGACAGTATGTGGTATGCCATATCATTCCTCTGGCTTTGGCTATCAACTGACGGCCTGCACTGTCTTTCTCTATCAGCTCCAAATAGCAGTGGCCATTATAACCTTCCCGGACTTCACTCAATTCAGCCTGAATCCAATAGTCATCAGTCAGCGAGCCTTCAACTGTCCCGCGGACGAGATTGTTCAATTCATATAATGTCAACTGCGAAACCATACTTCTCCGTTTTCTATTCTGCCAAACCTGCCAAGTAAGCTGACAACCCTTTTTGAGAAATAATCATAGCACCGCCGATCAGCTTTTCACCGATATAAAATACGGCTGACTGTCCAGGTGTAACAGCAGAGGCTGCTTCTCCAAAATGTACCAGCAAACATTCATCGCTTCCTTTATTTTCCTCCGGAAAAAGATTTTTCACCCGCTTCACCCTACAGGGTATCGGGGTGCTCCTGTAACGTATGCGAACCGCCACTTCATTTTCAAACAATGCCTTTTCATCCACTATCACGGCATTAGCCAACAGCATGTCAGTAGTCCGCAACTGCTCCGCATCTCCTAACATAACCGTATTTTTTGCGGCATTAAGCCGCAGGACAAAAGCAGGTTTACCCAACGCTATGCCAAGTCCTTTACGCTGTCCTACGGTATAATAAGGAAAACCTTTATGTGTGCCTATTGTACGTCCCTGAATATCTACAAATTTTCCATCGCCGATACGTTTATCAATATCTGGCACCTGTTCGCGAAGGAAATCACGATAATCCTTATCTATAAAGCAGACCTCCATTGACTCGCTCTGGCGTGCCTTGAACTCAAATCCTTTACGAACCAGATAATCGCGTACTTCGTTCTTTGTCAATTCTCCCAACGGAAACAGACAACGTGCAAGCACAGACTGACCCAACCTCCATAAAAAATAAGACTGATCTTTTCTTGTATCTTTTCCACAGTAAATAAAATAACGGCTGTCTTCCTGCTTAACCCGAACATAATGTCCCGTTGCTATATAGGCACAGTCTAACTTGTCAGCCCATTCTGTCAACATTCTGAACTTAAACATCGGATTGCACATGACACAAGGATTAGGCGTACGTCCGTCCAGATATTCATCGATAAAGTTCTGCACAACCACTTTACGGAAGGCATCCCGTTCATCAGCGACATGATGTTCTATACCTAAACGAGCCGCCAAGGCTTTGGCTTCCTGAATAAAATCAGGATATATCTGGTCCGGCTCACTGAACTGTGCCGGAAGATCCCAGACCCGCATTGTTACTCCAACCACTTCATATCCCTGTTCCTGCAACATCAGGCATACCGCAGAGCTGTCTATTCCGCCGGACATGCCGACCAATACGCGTTTCTGATTCATCGTCTACTTTTTTTATCTGCAAATATAAAGGATTATTCCGATAATCATCATCACGCACCTTTATTTTTAAGAATCCATGACGCTCTGTCGCTTTTCTTAAGAATCTGCCCCCATGCAAGTGTACACCGGATTATTCGTAATGGAAATAATCTATATCCACATAGCCACTCTCACGTTCATTATTAAAACAATAGATACCTATACGGTCTCCCCGATAATGCCCCCAAACCATTTGATAAGGTTCTCCTATCGGCCTGTAATATTCTCCATCAATGCTATAACTGAAATGAGACAGGCCATCCAGCCCCCACTCGGATTTGAGCCAGACAAATCGGGTTTGCAACAACGTATCTCTCCGTACCTGATTGTTCATGCGGGATTCCATATAACGCCGACCGGCATCCATCACAATGCCTACCGCTGCATGCTGTCCGGAGAAATGGCACAAGCCACACCTCACACCATTCTCCATGGCTGAAACATCCAGTTTAACAATAACTTTATTTATCGGTTTTCTGAAACTTCTTTGTGTCAACGTATTACCGGCATACATTAACTGATCTGATTTTAATGGAAGGAAAGCCTTAAGCCTCAACCATCCGGGCCGTTCCGATAACGAATACATTTCCTTTCTTGGTTGATAATTCCATTGCCATTGCGGTGCAATGCCATCCCCGTCAAAATCATCACTTTTACGGATAAAAAGTTCCGCACCATCCGATGAAGGCATGTTTCCCTGCCAAACCATTGTACCGATATTCTGAGGCAGAACTTCTCCTATGATCGGCCATTCTTCTGACCATGTGACAGGTAAAAGACTGACTATACGACCGCTCCAGTCACCCGTTCCATGATGCGTCAAAAAGTACCATTGTCCGTCCTTACCTTCAACAATACCACCCTGATTAGGTTCCATGGCATCACGTGAAGGCAACGCCAACTGTTTTTCCTCTTTATAATCTCCAAACATCTTCCTTGCACGTTTCGCCATCACATACCGTCCTTTACCTGCCTGATGTTCACTGAATATCAGATAATACCACCGGCCTTTCTTGATTAACTTGTTGGCTTCACGTCCACTCCCCGAATTAATGACTCTCGCAGACTGCCGGTCTATCTTCTTGCCGTCTGAAGACATCCGGAACTGATAAGTCTTATATCCATCCGCAAAATGCGTACCGACAAAACACGCCTCACCGTTATCGTCCCACATCACTGTACAATCATCCCAGCCCGGTTCGGACAACAGGCACGTCAAAGGTTCCCACGGTCCTTCCGGTCGTGAAGCTGAAGTCATGAAATAACCTTCATCGGGTGTTCCGAAGAACAAATAAAACCGGCCATCATGATAACGTAACGTACCAGCCCAGACACCGCGTCCATAACGTTCCATTTTCGTCCAGTTCAGGCTCTCAGAGATCTGCGTCAGATCTGTGATGATATTCCCTGTTATTTCCCAGTTAACCAGATCACGTGAATGTAACAAGGTCATTCCGGGCGAAAACTGGAAGGTTGAAGATATCGCATAATAATCCTCGCCCACCCTTATACAGTCTATATCACTATAATCGGAGGGGATAATCGGATTCATATAGGTACCGTCATGCTGGTCCCCCCACTGAACCCAGTTTCCCCACTGAGGTTGTTGGGCATAAGAAACCAGGCTCACAATGAGACAGACAATTGGAATAAAAAAAGATTTCATTCAGTGCAATTTAATTCGAGACTCTAATACAGATTCCATTCCCAAATACCCTGTATACCTTCCTTGAAGCGGATCCTCAAAAAACGAAATTTTTGATTGACAGAATCTGTATGCGGCGAACAAACCCGCAAATCGTCATGTCCCCCGCACACCTGCCAATGCTCGCCGTCAACAGAACCTTCCAGACAGTAAGCATGGCCGGCAGTCGGACGCACAAAAAAGATCTCACTCTGTCGGATCTTTCTTTTTCTGCCCAAATCAGCTACAATCCATGCATCCGTATCCGCCGGATCGGCCATCCAACGTGAACCATTCGAACCGTCAATCACAAAATCCGGTACAAAATACTCCGTACGACGGCACAAAGTATCCTTGATCGGCTTAATCGCCAACGGAAGAGATACACTTGAAGCATAAACAGAATCTATATCCAGCTTCTTTTTCCCTTTTACACGACGTAAGGCTCCCACACCGTCCAAATCTAACTTCACTGGCTTAATAGTGCCATCTTCATTAAATTCCAGTTTGTTCACGTAAGTCTGACGGTTCGTACCACGACGGCTGAACTCCAGATAAGCAAAATAATAGTCATCCGTACCATTCACATTAAATACACAGCCATGGCCTGGTCCGAATACACCTTGTTCATAATCAGTTGTAGAAACAATATCATGTTCCGGATTCTTATAAGGTCCCATGGGAGAGACCTCACTCATCACATAAGCATACTGGTATTTCTCATTACCTCCCAAAGTATACAAATAATAATATATCCCTTTTCGCTTAAAAAAGATTGGTCCCTCGGAGTATCCTCCACGCGGCGTAGGAACGACATTAATCACCGAATCTACCGTCATCATGTCCTTCTTTAGTCTGGCCACATGCCGACGTCCCCAAAAGACATAAGCCTCACCGTCATCGTCAATAAAGACCTCTGCATCAATGCCGGAAGGGTCTTTGGTCTGCAACAGGGTTGAGCCTGAAGTATAGGGTTTCAAGAATTCATCCTTGCCACGGGCCAGACGGAACGGTCCGTCCGGACTATCGCTCACCGCAGGATACATATAGCCGTTAATCGTTGGATAAATATAATATTTTCCATTAGCCTGCACAACCTTGCTCGGCGCCCAGTATTTCTCATTGGCAGCTGACGGAAAATAAATTCCGTCAAAACTCCAATTCAAGAAATCCTTTGATTTCCATACCACAGGCGGGCCGGATGTTTCCAAGCCACGACCATAGCCATCGGTAGTGGCATAACAATAAAACATGCCGTCAATTTCCTGTATGCTCGCATCCGCAATCATATCGGGTACCAAGGGATTACCGAAAGGATTAACCTGTCCTTTCACCGATCTTCCAGCCAGCAAAACAGCCAGAAGACAAAATGCTATTCTCTTGTTTATCATAACCAATACAATTAAAGTAACTTGATCTGTTCACCTTCTTTCATCCTAACGGTCTTTTTACGGCCATTATAACAGAAAGTCGTTTTGCCACCCTTACGGGAATAAACGGTCAACGCCACCACCTGACTGTCCTTCCACTCCATATCTATCACGAAGCCACCACGGGCACAAATCCCCTTCACACTTCCGTCTTTCCATTGAACCGGCAGCGCAGGCAAGAGAGTCACGGTCTGTTCCGTAGACTGCATCAGCATTTCTATTACCCCCGCACATCCTCCAAAGTTACCGTCAATCTGAAATGGAGAATGGGCATCCAGCAAATTGGGATAAGTTCCACCGCCACGACGGGCATCCGGCCCCTGATAAGCATCCGGACTGATATAACGCAATAAACGACGGTAAATATGATAAGCATTTTCTGCATCATGCAACCTGGCAAACAAGTTAACCCGCCATCCTGTACTCCATCCCGTTGTTTCATCTCCCTTAATCTCCAGCGTACGTGCACAAGCCTTTGCCAGATCGGGTGTTTTGTCCAACGTCAGATGATGCCCCGGATAGAGTCCAAACAAATGTGATTGATGACGGTGCTTGGGATCCTGATCCTTCCAGTCATGATACCACTCCTGCAGATTTCCGTTTTCACCAACCCGATAAGGCAAGATGCGCGCCAGGGCCTTTTTGGCTTGTTTCCGAAAATCCTTGTCCGTATTAAGAATCTCTGCGGCCTTAACGGCATCAGTAAGGCATTCCCTTGTTATGGCCAAATCGGCAGTACATCCATAAGAAGTAGCACCGGCATAACCATCAGGAGTCATAAATTTATTTTCAGGCGAAGTTCCCGGAGAAGTAATAAGATAACCATCCTTTTCGATCAGCCAGTTAAGACAGAAATCTGCTGCTCCTTTCAAGGCTGGATAATATTTTCTCAGAAAATCCCGATCTTGCGTAAAAAGGAAGTGTTCCCAGATATGGGTAGACAACCACGCTCCACCCATTGTCCAACAGGCCCAACTGGGATCACCGACGTGTAAACCGACCGGACATGTCATGGCCCAGATATCCGTGTTCTGCCCCAGACACCATCCTTTCTCCACACCGTAATAAGCCTTTGCCGTAACCTGTCCTGTCTGACTGAGATTAGCTATAAAATCCATTAGAGGTCTGTGCATCTCACTCAAATTAGCCGTTTCTGCAGCCCAATAATTCTCTTCCACATTGATATTGCTGGTATAATTACAGCTCCATGGCGGCAACAGTTGTTCGTTCCACAAACCTTGAAGATTGGCAGGAACACCCGGAGTACGTGAACATGAAATCAACAAATAACGTCCATATTGGAAATACAAAGCTTCAAGTTCCGGATTAGACTGGGATTCGTCCGTATAACGCAACAATTGTTCATCTGTAGGCAATGCGGATATTTCCGAAGCCGTCTGACCAAGATCCAACTTCACTCGATTAAAGAATGATTGATAATCCGATACATGGTTATCGCGCAATTCCGCATATTCCTTTTTTGAAGCCTGCTCCATCCGCCGCTCCACCTTTTTACGGTAATCACGTCCTTCACGAACCGGATCTTTATCAAACCCGTTAAAACTAGTCACATTGGCAACCAGAATCAAAGCTTCGTGCACACCGTCTAACTTCAGTTCTCCCGAGGCATAGCTTTTGACGCTCCCGTCTGATACGGAAACACGGATCAATGTTCTGAAATGAACGCCCCGATCCGGATCATACAAATGTTTGTTACCGACTTCATTATAATAGGAGGGATAAGAATGATATGCCGCATAACCTTCAGCAGAGATTTCATTTCCACCGGCCTGCACGGAATGTGGCAATTGGGAATCAAAAGACAAAATTGCTTTAATTCCTCCTTCTTCTTCCGACCGTATTCTTAAAACGATCACCGAATCCGGTGCAGATGCAAAATAATCACATTCAAACGGTTTTTCTCCTACCTCATAGGTCGTTTTGGCTATAGCCTGACTGATATCCAGAACACGCTCATAATTCTTCACGGAAGCTGACCGTCCCAGGTAAGTGATGTTCAAACGCCCCAATGGTTGATAATTCTCACTATAATGTCCCTGTACCTTTCTCTGCGTTCGGTCAGCAGCCCTGTAATCCTCCTTTTCCAATAATGCCCGAATTTCCGGAATGGCCTTATATGCGTCCGGTGTAGTGACCTCACGATCCGGTTCTCCAGTCCACAAAGTGATGTCATTAAGTGAAATGACATCCTTATCCTGACCGCCATAAACTATCGCCCCCATGGTTCCATTACCGATGACCAAGGCTTCCTCAAAATAAGTAGTCGGACGATTGTACTTAAGCTTCAAGTTACTGTCATCATTCCCTGCATGGGCGGCAACAGGCCATAATACGGCTAAAATAATACCCCAAATACCTGATCGGTTTAAAAGATTGTTTTTCATATATAATAATTAAGTTAGATGTGATTAAATGAATTACAAAGATAACCTTTTTGATTTAATAAAATACCTCTGCCCACAGAAATATCCGGTCTGACATAATATAAAAATCTGCCTATCGACCGACATGTTTCCATTTCCTGTTTCACCATACAACTTTTATGAGTTCTTCTTATTGGCATAAAACCGGCTTACAGCGAAACGATATTCAAAATAAATTCATACTTTTGTATTAAGACGTACATTTTCAATCACAAAACCCCAATATTCAAATAAAGACATGAATCACGATGACAAATCATGGCGTATCATTCACAGTGAATATCTTATAAAACGGCCATGGCTTACAGCCCGCCGCGACCATATCAGAATGCCAAACGGTATCGAAAACGAAGAATACTACATATTGGAATATCCCGACTGGGTTAATGTCATCGCACTTACCAAAGACGGCCAATTTCTGATGGAACGTCAATATCGTCACGGTCTGCAATGGACAGGATACGAAATATGTGCCGGTATATGCGAAAAGGAAGAAACACCATTAGAAGCGGCCAAACGGGAACTCTATGAAGAGACGGGTTATGGAAACGGCCATTGGGAACATTTTATGACTATTTCTGCCAATGCCACTACGATGACCAACCTTTGTCATTGTTTTCTGGCCACCGATGTAGAAAAGGTTTCCGAACAACATCTTGAAGAAACCGAAGACATCAGTATTCATCTCTTATCAACTGAGGAGGTACGTGCGCTTTTAACTGGCGATCTTATTAAACAAGCCACGATGGCTGCTCCCTTATGGAAATATTTTGCCGAACGCCATTTACTCTGAATACAGCAAAAATCCCTTGTTCCCAAATAATGATATCAGGAACAAGGGATTTTTCGGATATCTTCCTATTATCAATTACATCAACTTAAGAATCCCAACAACACACCTGCAGCCACGGCTGAGCCAATCACACCGGCCACATTCGGTCCCATGGCATGCATCAATAAATAGTTCTTGGAATCATATTCCAATCCGAGGTTTTGTGAAATGCGGGCTGCCATAGGAACTGCAGATACACCGGCATTACCAATCAACGGATTGATCTTCTTATGTTGTGGCAAGAACAAATTAAAGAACTTCACGAACAACACACCTGATGCTGTAGCAATAATAAATGCCAACGCACCCAGGAAGAAGATCTTGATAGTGTCCCATGTCAAGAACTCGCTGGCCTGTGTTGAACAACCAACGGTCAGACCCAGCAGCATTACAATCACATCGTTCAGTGCGCTTCCGGCAGTCTTTGCCAAACGTGTGGTCTTGGTGCTTTCCTTTAACAGATTACCAAAGAACAACATACCCAACAATGGCAAACCAGACGGCACAATGAAAGTAGTCAGCAACAGACCTACAATCGGGAATATGATTTTTTCAGTCTGTGAAACCTGACGAGCCGGTTTCATTCTGATAAGCCGTTCCTTTTTTGTAGTCAACAAACGCATCAAAGGCGGCTGAATAACCGGAACCAATGCCATATAGGAATAAGCACAAACCGCAATGGCTCCCATCAGGTTAGGTGAAAGTTTGGATGACAGGAATATGGCTGTCGGTCCGTCAGCTCCACCAATTATGGCAATACCTGCAGCCTGATTCGGCTCAAACCCCAAAGCCAGGGCTATCATATAAGCACCGAATATACCAAACTGGGCAGCAGCACCAACCAACAAAAGTTTGGGATTGGCAATTAACGCCGAAAAATCCGTCATGGCTCCAATACCCAAGAACACCAAAGGCGGATACCAGCCGGTTTTCACACCCTGATAGAAAATATTCAGGACAGAATTATCCTCATATAATCCGATTTCCAGTCCTACCGCCTTGAACGGTATGTTTCCCAAAATAATACCCAGACCGATAGGAATCAGCAACAAAGGCTCAAAATCCTTCTTGATGGCCAGCCACAAGAAGAATGCACCGACCAATATCATGATCCAGTTACCTACTTCGGCATTTGCAAATCCCGTATAGGTAAGGAAGTCGGCTAATTTAGTTACAGTAAAATCAAATACTTCCATAAACTTATCCTATTGTTACCAATATTGCACCTTCCCGAACAGAATCACCTTTGTTTACATGTACTGCTGTTACCGTACCGTCGCATTCTGCCGTGATATTATTCTCCATCTTCATGGCTTCAAGCACCACTACAGTCTGGCCTTTCTTAACAGCCTGACCTACAGTCACACTGACTGCATTGATCGTACCGGGCAATGGTGCACGTACTGCAGAACCGGCACCGGCCGGAACCTCAGGCTGAGGCGCCGGAGCAGCTGCAGGCGCAGCCGTAGCATGATGAACATGAGCTACAGGACGGACTACCGGAGTATGCAACACATTCATCGGACGATCCAATTCCACATCAAATGAAATTCCGTTTACTTCCACTTTGGCCAAGTTTCCTTCCACGTCATTGATCTTCACCACATACTCGGCACCTTTTACTTTATATTTATATTCTTTCATGGTCTTTTCTTTAAAAGTTATTTTCTATAAAATTATTATTTAGGCCATTCACGCATGGCATTGTCTTTGGCATTCCAGTCTGTATGTTCTTCCTGATGAAGCGTCAGCACATTGCTTTCCACATCATGTACATCTTCTTCGTATTCACGCAAGGCCATGGCTATGACTGCCATATATATTTTCATATCCACGCCCTTGGTTTCCATTCCCTGTTTAGCCATAATAGTAGCACGTTCTGCCTTGTCATGTATAGAACGGATCGCTCTCACGCGTGTCATCTTACCCAACAGAGATACGACATAACCGAAAATACGGAAGAAAACATAAAGCAGCAACAAACATCCGAATACGATAGACATCGCCATGATGGACATTGCAATACCATGAGGATCTTTTTCCTTGAACTCGGCAATCTTGTCCTGCACCTTGCCTTGTCCTACATTGGGGCCACAGGGAGTCACTTCTTTAGCGTCCAATACCACCCATTCGTAATCATCCGTATCTGCATTATAAACGCGGGCATAAGACTGATCCGCTTCCAATGGCGGAACCGTAATGGAATCCAACAGTGTTTTTCCGTTTCCATCAAACAAAGCAATGAAATTAGCTTGTCCGGGTACCAACGTAAAATTGGTATGTAAAGTACCAAGATTAGTCCTTCCGTCAGCAAAGAAAACAATATTCTGCTTGGCGGTCAGATTAGTCCGCTCGTCACCCTTTGGAATCAATGACATCAGTTTTACACGCTCCGGTACAGACATATTCTTATCGAGCGCTGCACGGTTTGTCGTCAGATAGCAGCTGCGGATATTATTCGTACCCCACGCCGTATTGGCTATTTCAATCCATGCAGATCTCTCGCCATACTCGTCGACCAGTCCGCTCTGATTTATGACGACCACCTCATTTATCTTAAAGCTATAAGCACCCTGCCCAAAAGCAACCAGCACGGCACATAAGCTCGTCAAGACGGTTAAAAATCTTTTGTTTATCATCTTTTTGCGGTTTTTCGGATTACAACGGAATGTTTCCGTGTTTCTTAACAGGATTAGTTAATTTTTTAGTCTGCAATTGAGCCAAAGCACGAATCACACGGAATCGTGTATTACGCGGTTCGATCACATCGTCGATATAACCGTATTTGGCAGCCTGGTAAGGATTGGTGAAGAGTTTGTTATACTCTTCTTCCTTTTCCTCAAGGAACTTCTTCGGATCTTCAGCTTCCTTGGCATCCTTTGCATACAATACGGCAACCGCTCCTGATGCACCCATCACAGCAATTTCAGCTGACGGCCATGCATAATTGATATCTCCTCTCAACTGTTTACAACTCATCACAATATGAGAACCACCGTAACTCTTGCGCAAAGTAACCGTCACTTTGGGCACTGTAGCCTCACCATAAGCATAAAGCAACTTGGCACCATGCAGAATTACGGCATTGTATTCCTGACCTGTACCCGGAAGGAAGCCCGGAACGTCGACCAAAGTAACCAAAGGAATATTAAACGAATCACAGAAACGGACGAAACGGGCACCCTTCCGACTGGCGTTGCAATCCAACACACCGGCATAACACTTAGGCTGGTTGGCCACTATTCCGACGCTCTGACCGTTGAAACGTGCAAAACCGACGATGATATTCTTTGCATAATCGGGCTGCACCTCGAAGAACTCACCGTTATCTACGATAGCCCCAATAACCTCATACATATCATAAGCCTGGTTCGGATTGTCAGGAATGATCTCATTCAGGCTGTCTTCCAAACGGTTGATAGGATCCGTACAAGGCACACGCGGCGCTTCTTCCATATTGTTCTGCGGAATGTAACTGATCAGCGTACGAATCATCTGCATTGCCTCTTCTTCCGTTTCGGCCGTAAAGTGAGTAACACCAGACTTCGTCGCATGCACGCTGGCACCTCCCAAATCTTCCTGAGATACATCTTCTCCTGTAACCGTTTTCACCACCTTCGGACCGGTAAGGAACATATAAGATGTACCCTCCATCATCAAGATAAAGTCTGTCAATGCCGGAGAATAAACGGCTCCACCTGCACAGGGTCCGAAGATTCCGGAAATCTGTGGAATAACACCCGAAGCTTCTATATTGCGTTGGAATATTGAAGCGTATCCGCCCAATGCATTAATTCCTTCCTGAATACGAGCACCACCAGAATCATTAATACCGATACACGGAGCTCCCATTTTCATAGCCTGATCCATCACTTTACAGATTTTCTCTGCCATGGTTTCTGAAAGAGATCCGCCATTCACAGTGAAATCCTGCGCAAAGACATAGACCAGACGGCCATCGATCGTACCGCTTCCTGTTACGACGCCATCACCAAGATACTGCTTTTTTTCCATACCAAAATTGGTACAACGATGAAGCTTGAACATATCCATTTCTTCAAAACTTCCTTCGTCCAACAACATATCAATCCGCTCGCGAGCTGTATATTTTCCTCTGGCGTGTTGTTTTTCAATGGCTTTTTCGCCTCCTCCCAATCTCGCCTTTGCACGGCGTTCTACTAATTCCTTAATTCGTTCTAATTGGTTACTCATTGCTGATATTGATTTAAAGTCTTATATTTATTTGATTTGTCCTCAAGTTTTCCTATTGGAACAACATGCACAAAGATACTAAAAAAGCATTATCCTCCATCTTTTTTAGGATATTTTTCATAACCGTAAAGAATTTAAGATTTATTGAAATCATGACACTCTGCATTTATTATTTTTTTTGTAGTTTTGTATGTTAATATAGGTATAATATTTGTTTAATATGACTGCTCAGACATCTCCATTAGATTTAGGTACGCTTAAAATCAGCAAGCTCTTGGCTCAATATGCCATTCCGGCCATTATTGCAATGACGGCATCATCTCTGTACAATATGGTAGACAGTATCTTTATTGGACATGGTGTCGGTCCGATGGCCATTTCTGGATTGGCGCTGACCTTTCCATTCATGAACCTGTCTGCCGCATTCGGAGCCATGGTCGGCGTCGGAGCTTCCACACTTATTTCCGTCAAGCTCGGACAGAAAGACTATGCCACAGCCAAACTGATCTTTGGTAACGTCATTACGCTGACTTTAATACTCGGACTTTCCTTTGGTTTGGTATGCCTTCTGTTTCTGGATCCGATCCTCTATTTTTTCGGAGCAAGCGAAGCAACCATTCCATACGCACGCGACTACATGAGTATCATATTATTAGGTAACGTAGTAACTCATAGCTACCTAACACTCAACTCCGTATTAAGGTCTGCCGGCCACCCCCGAAGTGCAATGAACGCGACTATCTTTACGGTCATTATCAACACGGTTATGGACCCGATATTCATTTATGGCTTCGACATGGGAATAAAAGGAGCGGCATTTGCTACGGTACTGGCCCAGGTCATGGCCCTGATGTGGCAGATCTCAATATTCAGGAATGACAAGGAAATGCTACATTTCCAAAAAGGAATCTACCGTCTGAAAAGAAAAATTGTCGAGGACACCCTGGCCATCGGACTTTCACCGTTCCTGATGAACAGTTGCGCTTGCATTGTGGTTATCATTATCAACAGAAGTCTGGGATTATACGGCGGCGATCTGGCTATCGGTGCATACGGAATTGTCAACCGCATCACATTCCTGTTCGTCATGATCGTGATAGGACTAAATCAGGGCATGCAGCCGATTGCCGGCTATAACTTCGGAGCACAAAAATATGACCGGGTTCTGAAAGTATTAAGATATACACTGCTTTGGGGAACGATTATCACCACTTCCGGTTTCCTTATCGGTGAAATAATCCCCGGAGTCTGTGTCCGCGCATTTACTTCTGATCCGCAACTTATCGACATGTCAGAAAAAGGCATGCGCATTGTCGTGATGTTTTTCCCGTTGATCGGCATGCAAATGGTCACAACCAACTTTTTCCAGAGTATAGGGCTAGCAGGAAAGAGTATATTCCTGTCACTCACCAGACAGATGTTGTTTCTCGTTCCGCTCACCTTGATTTTACCACGCTTTTGGGGAATAGACGGTGTATGGTATGCCATGCCTATTTCAGACCTGATTGCATGGTTTGTCGCCACCTGCATGCTTGTTAACCACTATAAAAAATTCAATCTATTAGCTAAAAAATCCAACCATGAATAAAGAAGACTTGTTTATCATCAATGTCGGACGACAATTAGGCAGTGGCGGCCACATTATAGGCCGACAACTGGCCAAAGATTTCAATATCAGATTCTACGATAAGGAACTTCTGGACCTGGCCGCCCAGGAGAGTGGATTCAACAAAAAATTCTTTGAACGCAATGACGAGCACAAAGGTTTTTTTAAACTTTTGCTCAGTTCTTTCGCACCCATATTCAGCAACAGCGAAAATATCTATAACAATCAGTTAAGTGACGAATCCCTTTTCAAGTTCCAAAGTGATGCCATCCGAAAAGCAGCGTCACAGGAGTCGTGCGTATTTGTGGGCAGATGCGCTGACTATATTTTAAGGGATAATCCACGTTGTGTCAATATTTTCATTACCGGTGACATGGAGGACCGCATCCAACGGGTCAGTGAACGTTTGAACATCTCTCCGGCCGAAGCAGAAAAGAAGATCCTTTCCGGAGACGAAAACAGGGCATCATATTATAATTATTACAGCGCCAAGACGTGGGGACAGGCTGATTCCTATCACCTGTGCATCAACTCTTCCATTCTCGGGCTGGAAGACACTACAGAATTCATCAAGGAATTCATTAAAAAGAAATTGAATCTGTGAAAAGAATAGGCCTGCTCTCTGACACCCATGGTTATTGGGATCAGAAATACCTGGATTATTTTGAGGAGTGCGATGAAATATGGCATGCAGGCGACATAGGCTCACTTGAAGTTGCCCAAAAGCTGGCTGAATTCCGTCCGTTTCTGGCCGTCTGCGGCAACTGCGATGGAGGCGATCTGAGACGCATGTATGGTGAAAAACTACGCTGGAAATGCGAAGATGCAGACATTATGATGACACATATTGGCGGATACCCCGGAAAATATGCGCCACCTGTCAGAAAAAGCCTTTATGAGCGTCCTCCCCAGCTGTTCATCAGCGGACATTCGCACATTCTGAAGGTACAATATGATCACACCCTTCACCTTCTGCACATCAACCCCGGAGCTGCCGGATTGTCAGGATGGCATAAAGTCCGGACTTTGGTACGGTTTACTGTTGACGGACAGAACTTCAAAGATCTTGAAGTCATCGAGATCCCCTTTCACCACAACCTGTAAGAAGAAGAAACATATACAATATAAAAAAAGCATCTTTCCCGTAAGTCAGTCAGGGAAAGATGCTTTTTTTATATTGATATCATTAAATTCATGATCAAACGCTGCACAACAGCAATACAATCAACTGGGCCGTCAAAATACGCAGGAACATCGTCAAGGGGTAAACGGTAGAATAACCTACGGCCGGTGCATCACTGTTTGAAGCCTGACTGGCAAAAGCCAATGCAGGAGGATCGGTTGTACTTCCGGCAATAAGACCCATGATCGTGAAATAATTCAATTTAAAACGCATACGGGCAATAAGTCCTATTACCAGAATAGGAATAACCGTAATAATGAAACCTGTCCATACATATTTCAATCCGTCGCCGGCAATGACCGTATCCACAAAGTGTTCTCCGGCCTTAATACCCACGCTGGCCAGGAACAAGGCTAATCCGAATTCTCTCAACATCAGATTGGCACTGGTTGACACATAAGTCACCAAATGGAACTTATATCCGAAACGACCTATTAAAATAGCCACAATCAGCGGTCCACCGGCCAGACCTAATTTAACCGGTGTCGGTACGCCAGGGAATGCAAATGGAATACTTCCGAAAATTATTCCCACCAGAATTCCCACAAATATGGTAATCAGATTAGGATGATCCAGTCTTTTCACGGAATTACCCATCAAATTAGCAACGCGGTCAACAGCATCTTCCGGTCCGACTACTACGATCTTGTCTCCCACCTGCATACGCAAATTCCGGTCGGCATACAAATTCATACCCGAACGGGAAATACGGGTCACATTAACGCCATACACTGAGCTGAAATGCAACTGTCCGAATGTCTTTCCGTTCATCTTGGGCTGGGTAACCAAAATGCTTTTTGACACCATCGGTACATCCTGAACTTCCCAGTCCACATTAGCCTCTGGACCGATAAACGCCATGATAGCTTCAGCATCATCTTCTGCACAAACGATAAACAGATAATCACCGATATACAATTTGGTGGAACGGGTCGGAATGCTCACATGCCCCTCATGCAGCGCTCTTGAACACACGTAATCACGGCCCAGGAAATCGCGCACCTGAAGCATGGTCTTGCCGTTCAACGCCGTATTCTCCACACGCAACGTCATCTTATGAGGCTTTGCATGAGGATTCTCAGCCTGTTCGGCAATGATTTTGTCTTCCTCATCCTTCAGAACTATTCCACAAATATAACGGATTGCAATGGTTGCAGCTATGATACCGACCACACCTAAAGGATAAGCACAGGCATATCCTGACGCAATCTGCGGAATTTCATTTGCCGGAAACAATTGCGTCAACGCCTCCGTAGCCGCACCCAATCCCGGCGTATTCGTCACGGCTCCGCACAATACACCGACCATCATCGGCAGATTCTGAGGATTTGACGTATCAAAACAACAATAATACAGCACCAACATCACAATGATGTTAAGGGCTACAATGCCACAGGCCAACACGTTCAGCGTAATTCCGCCTTTCTTGAAAGACTCGAAAAAACCCGGACCGACCTGCAAACCAATGCAAAATACGAATAAAATCAGTCCGAAATCCTGCAAGAAATTCAAGGTTGAAGTGGTACCTGTGAATCCGAAATGTCCCGCCAGGATTCCTGCAAACAGCACAAAAGTCACTCCCAGAGATATACCGAAGAATTTGATTTTTCCCAGATATATTCCTATGGAAATCACCACTGTATAAAGCAGGACGATATGGGCGATGGAATTCGAATCAAACAGTAACTGTTCTAACCAATCCATTATTACAAAATTTAATTAATTAAAAAAAATCTTTTCATTGGCAAATTTAGATAAAAAAACAACACACTTTGAGTTTTTGGATAACATTTTTTGCGAGGAAACAAAAGTTTTGCTATTTTTGTTCAATTGAAACTATTCATTTTAACAGTATAATTATGGCAGATAATAAAGAGAAACTCTTCTCTGATTTCACTGCCCCCACTCGTCAGGAATGGATTGACAAAATCAATGTTGACCTTAAGGGAGCAGACTATCAGAAAAAAATGGTTTGGAGAACCAATGAAGGGTTCAATATGGAACCCTTCTACAGAAAGGAAGATTTGGAAGGAATGACACAAATCAATTCACTTCCAGGACAATTCCCTTATCTAAGAGGAAACAAGAAAGACAACAACCAATGGTATGTACGCCAGAACATCAAGGCTGCCGACCCCAAGGAAGCCAATGCCAAAGCCCTTGATATCCTCAACAAAGGCGTCACATCTCTCGGCTTCAAGATTCCCGCAAAAGAACTGGATGCCGCCTATCTCGACACACTGCTCGAGGGCATACAGGCAGAAGCTGTGGAACTGAACTTCTCCACATGCCAGGGACACACCCTCAAGCTGGCACAACTGCTTGCCGATTATTTCACCCGCAAAGGATACAATGCAGACAAACTGGTCGGCAGTATTAATTTCGATCCCATCGAAAAGATTCTGACCAAAGGTAAAAACACAACGGCTTTGCTGGAAAACATTCCGGAAATCGTCAAAGCCATGTCTGCATTCCCTCACTACCGTTGCATCAGCGTCAATGCAGACACGCTCTGCAATAACGGCGCATACGTTTATCAGGAACTGGGCTATGCTCTGGCTTGGGGTAACGAATACCTTAACCAGATGACGGAAGCCGGCATACCAGCCGACCAGGCCGCCAAAAGCATCAAGTTCAATCTGGGTATCGGCGGTGTCTATTTCATGGAAATCGCCAAATTCCGTGCAGCACGCATGTTATGGGCACACATTGTCAAGAAATACAATCCCCAGTGCGACTGTGCCTGCAAAATGTATGTCAACGCGACGACCACCACTTACAACATGACCATTTTTGACAGTTATGTCAATATGCTACGCTCACAGACTGAAACGATGAGTGCAGCCCTGGCCAATGTAGATGCCATTGTCGTTACTCCGTTTGACGCACCATACGAAACGCCGACAGAATTTGCCGAACGTATTGCACGTAATCAGCAGCTGCTATTACAGGAAGAAAGCCATTTCGATAAGATCGTCGATGTGGCCGGCGGTTCTTACTTCATTGAAAAACTGACCCAGTCTTTGGCAGAAGAAGCGTGGAAACTGTTCCTGGCTATCGAAGAAGAAGGCGGTTTCCTGGCAGCAGCCGAAGCTGGAACCATCCAGAATACCATCAACGAAACCAATGCGACGCGTCACGCCAACGCCGGAAAACGCAAAGAATTCCTTCTCGGTACCAACCAGTTCCCGAACTTTAACGAAAAGAGCGAAGGCAAATCACCGATCAAGGGCAGACAGTGCTGCGGTAGCCATCAGAACGGCCATGAATGTGAAAAGCCGTTTGCCAAACTTGAAACATCACGTCTGGCTTCCGACTTCGAAGACCTTCGTTTACAGACAGAGCAAGCAGCCAAACAGCCTGTTGCATTCATGCTGACTATCGGCAATCTGGCCATGCGTCAGGCACGCGCACAGTTCAGCTGCAATTTCCTGGCCTGTGCAGGATACAAAGTCATTGACAATTTAGGATTTGACTCCGTAGAAGAAGGTATCGAAGCAGCCCTCAAGGCAGAAGCCGACATCGTTGTGCTTTGTTCAAGCGATGACGAATATGCAGAATATGCCATCCCGGCCTTCAAGGCACTCAACGGCCGTGCCATGTTTGTCGTAGCCGGTGCACCGGCTTGCAGTGACGATCTTAAAGCTGCCGGAATTGAAAACTTCATCCACGTCCGTGTAGACCAGCTGAAGACGTTAAAAGAGTATAACGCTAAATTGGGAATCAAATGAGACAGAATTTCAAAGATATAGATATATTTGCCGGAATAGAGGCCAAAAACGGCCAGGAATGGCAAAAAGAATGCGGCATCACCGCAAACTGGAAGACACCGGAACAGATCAATATCCAGCCGGTATATACCAAAGAAGACCTTGAAGGCATGGAACACCTTGATTTTGCGGCAGGTATTCCTCCATTCCTCCGTGGCCCGTACAGTATGATGTATCCGTTCCGCCCGTGGACAATCCGTCAGTATGCCGGCTTCTCTACAGCAGAAGAAAGTAATGCGTTCTACCGCAGGAATCTGGCCAGCGGCCAGAAGGGTCTTTCCGTAGCCTTCGACCTTCCTACCCACAGAGGTTACGACCCTAACAATGAACGTGTGGTAGGCGACGTGGGTAAAGCGGGCGTATCCATCTGTTCGCTTGAAAACATGAAAGTACTGTTCGAAGGTATACCTTTGAACAAAATGTCTGTATCCATGACCATGAACGGCGCCGTACTGCCGATCCTGGCATTCTACATCAATGCAGGTCTGGAGCAAGGAGCCCAACTGGAAGAAATGGCCGGTACGATCCAGAACGATATTCTGAAGGAATTCATGGTGCGCAACACCTACATCTATCCGCCAGCCTTCTCCATGAAGATCATTGCCGACATCTTCGAATATACCTCACAGAAGATGCCGAAGTTCAACTCTATCTCCATTTCTGGTTATCACATGCAGG
>OGMW01000073.1_pt1 | contig 100284 bp, 76 predicted proteins | sample 1573281 | NCBI WGS metagenome assembly OGMW01 (sample SAMEA2581907, study PRJEB24529) | metagenome | biome: Human gut stool | place: China | collected 2011 | reverse complement strand
CAGGTCGCAGTTATACTGCTTTCCCGTCCGAAAGGTACATAGGCTATGGTTCTCCTGATTTCTTACTACCACTCCGCTTCCGTCACAGGCCAGCCTGCTGGTGTTCCGGGCACTGACTCTGGACACACGAATCCCTTTCCGATGTGCCTGGTGTTCACACAGCTTCTGAATATCCCGTTTTCTCCATAAATGAAGCTTTTGTTTCTTTTTTCCGGATATTTTTCCCTGCATTTCCAGATACTCAAACACAATTACACCTGCCTGATACTCTGCGGCATATTTCGTGATCTCCGCAGCTATTTTGCGGGACAGCTCCATATTCAGCCTTTTTGCATAATCCCATCGGCTTTGGACCTGTCTGGAGGAATGTTCCCTCTGAAAACGGCGGATTCTGCCAAGCACATGATACAAATGGTCTTTATCACTGGAGAAATTTATAAATTTACGTCCCAGGATAGTGCCATCTGCACGCATGATGCTGCAGACCGCATCCGTATTGATTCCTAAATCAACGCTGCATATCACCTGCTCTTTTACATCTGTTTTTGATAAGCTTACTTCCTCCGTGTATGAAAACCGAAGGAAATATTTATGATGTTTCCTTTCCAAAGTAGGGGCAGATGCCTTTTTACCACTCCATTTTTTTCGCAGATATTCCATATCGGTATGAAGTAATTTTACCTGAAACCACTTCCACTCACGCCCATCAAACAGCTTTAAATGTGCCGCATCTTCTCCCGGTTCTGCTTCCTTATACATGACATCCCGATAGAATACCGGCATCGCATGATTCTCACAGACCAGCTTCGGTTTTCCCTTCAGTTCTCCCTTTTCCCACAAACCAAGGCGTGTCTGATAGGAGGACACGGCTCCAAGTGCGTGTTGAATCGCCGCTCTTCTCAGATAAGATGGCATCTTAGGGAAATGACGGTCAAACAGAAATCTGGCATGATTCTTTTTTGTCTCATGTACCAGATGTTCCGCTTCATTAAAGCGTTTTTGTGGATTTCTGATTTCTGAAAGTTCTTCCCAGGTCTCTGCATACACCGGAATCAGATAGGAAACTGCCTTCCGAAAAATATCCAGCGTAGCGCGGAGCGGTATATTCTTTTTTTTTATTTCTACTCCATAGCTGGATACAATCTGCATAAAGTTTCCTACTTTCTTTTTTCCTTCTCTTTTTGTCCCTCAATGTATGCCACTACCTGATCCCTGCTTCGGTCACTTACGGTGACTGCACAATACGATGGATTCCACAAATGTCCTCCCCACAGCTCCTGTTTTAATTCTGGATGCGAAAGAAACAACTGACGTGCCAGATTCCCCTTCATAATCTTTATCATGTCTGATATAAAAAATTGCGGTTTGCAATCCAGAAGTAAATGAATATGATCTGGCATAACCTCCATCGCCAGAATCTTAAATTTGTATTCCTCCGCAAGCCCATACAACATTTTTTTACATTCTGCGTCTATCCCATTTTTCAGGACCTGTTTTCGATATTTCGTGCACCAGACAAGATGATATTGCAAAGAATACACATATCCTCTACCATATGAAAGTGAATTTTCCTTAATAGTAAATATATCTTTTTCCATGTTTATATTATACCATATGCCCCCACATTTAGCAAACACTAGTTCTGTATCTTGATAAAAAATTTGGCACACCTAACTCATCACTAAAGTAACGAGAATGCGGTGTGCCGTTTTTCAAACTGATTTGAAAAATTTCAGCCTAAACAGACGTATAATACGTATTTTTTCCAGATCTGATTGCTTGTAATTCTCCTGAAGTACAAAGCTCTTTCAATAATTTAAATGCTTTAGTTGTACCAGAATTTAATATTGCTTCCGCTTCTTTTCGAGTTATTTTCTTGTTTTTATTTACATATTCCAGAATAAGCTGCTTTTCTGTTAATGAAGAAGGCTGTCTGTATACAGCTACAATCCGTTTTTTGGGCAGATTTGTGTGATTAAGCATTTCATTTCGATTTGGAAGTGTAACACGAAATACTCCTTTGGCTGTTTCGAATACAGGCTGTTTGGAAAAATCTTTATATGCGCGTTGAATTTTGCCAATACCAGTTCCATAACTTTCTATCAACATCATTAGATAAAAGATAGCCGCCAGATTCGGATTTCTTGGTTGTGATACGCCTAAAAAAATAGAATCTAATTCCAATCCTGAAACCAGACCGCCCAAAGAAACAAATTCCATCCGGTCATCATAAATATTAATCAGATTGCTGCCACTAAAAGAATAGTCTCTGTGAACAATACTATTTAATAATGATTCTCTGACCGCCTCTTCTGGATAATCTCTCTTGTCAATTCTCTCTAAGCCTGAGAAACTTGCTTTCGTTTTATTGTTTAGATCGATAAAATGAAAAACGTCATCTAACTGCTTGATAATTGAACCAGAAAATTCTTTCCGATCGCGGAAAATTGCTTTGTCAGTTCCCTGGAAAATGGCAACCTTTGTCGTTACTTCACACTGATCGGATAATAGTAATGCAAGATTTGTATATAAATTATCTTCACCAATCATTTTCAGAGTCATCATCTGAGACGAACCCAATGGTATATTCCGTTTGGACATTTCAGCAGAAAACACCTCAAATGTCAATGCCTGATTCATGCTACGGCAGGATTCATAAGAACGGATACCGTTTTGAATAATCATTTCACGGGTACCTTCATCCGTCATTGGCTGTGAAGAGCTTCCTTTTCGGACATAAACACCGCTCGGTTTCAATCCTTTTTCTCGGATATAATAAGGGCGATTTGTTCCAGTCGCAACATTAATTTCGATTACTGTTTTTTCCTCTATTTTAACCGTTTTTATATTCACAAATGGCATGATATCTGGAGCAATCGCATCTTTTAACGAACCCGCGACCTGCAACATAACTGAATCCGGATCATTCACTCCAATAACCGTTCCATCTTTTCGAACTCCAATCAAAATGGTACCTCCAGAAGCATTGGCAAACGCAATCACTTCTTTTCGAATATCAGCTACATATTCTTGTTTAAACTCAACTTCCTGATTTTCAAACGATAGCATGAGATTCCTCCTTCCTTTCTCTTATTTTACGAAAGAAAGAAAGGAAAGCCAAGACGCGAAAGAAAGAAAAGAAACGACATTTTTCCCACTGCCCGATACTTTTCCATATCCGAAGTATAATGACCTGGTAATGCAGTTAGGATTTCGAGAAAAATATTTCAAAAAGTAAAAAGGAGAGTGCATTAATTATGAGAAAGCAGACTAAATTAGTTGCAGTACTTTCTGCAGCAGCTTTACTCGCTATGGGTGCTTCCATGACTTCTTTCGCAGCTGGTTGGCAGAAAGATGACGCTGGTGTTTGGCACTACTATGATAGCGATGATGAGATGGTAACAGGCGAATGGAAGAAGGACGGCGGTAAGTGGTTCTACCTTGACGAAGACGGCGATATGCTGACAGATGCTTGGGTAGATGATGACTACTATGTAGATGAGTCCGGTGCTATGCTGACAAACGCTTGGAAATACACTGTATCTGACGAAGATCAGGATGAACCGGATGAGGATGGCGAGCGTTGGTTCTACTTCAACAACAAAGGTAAAAAAGTTGTAAACGATACCAAGAAGATTAATGGTAAAACTTACTTATTCGATAGCGATGGTAAGATGGAGTTTGGCTGGCAGCAGGATAATAACACCGGCGACATGTACTACTATGGCGATGAGAACGATGGTGCTAGAACAGAGTCCAAGTGGCTGTGGCTGGAGAGATCCGGTAACTTAAGCGATGAGGATCTGGATGACGGACAGAATAAAGGTCTGTGTGACGATACCTCTTCTGATCCGTGTGATGACGAAGGTTGGTACTGGTTCCAGTCCTCTGGTAAGATGTACAAAGATAAAACAAAGAAGAAAATCAACGGTAAGTTCTACATGTTCAATGAGCATGGTCAGATGCTGTATGAGTGGATTGACAATAAGAAAGTTTCTGTTGGTTCCAACGCGCAGCTTGATGCAAAACGTGCTGATGGCTCTGTAGCAACTGCTGGTGAGATGCTGTACTACAATGTAAATGAAGAAGGCTGGAGAGCTGATGGCTGGTATCAGATCGATGGTTCCGAGGCTATGAAGACAGACAGCGATACAGACTGGTACTACATCGATGATGGCGAAATGTATCATGCAACAGATGCTGATGATGCAGGTACGACTGATGGCGGTAGTGAAGTTTATGTAATGAGAAAGAAAGTTAAAGTAAGTGGTAACAAGTATTTCGCATTCAATAAAAAAGGTCAGATGCAGGATGGTCTTCAGTACATCGTTAAAGATCATGGCTTCTTCTACTTCGATGAGAATGGCTACCAGAAGACTGGTAAAGTTTCCAGCGTAGAGTGCGAAGATGATGATTACACCTTCTACTTCACAACCAAGAACGGTAAGAACGGTATCGGTTATACCGGTGAAAAAGATGGTACTCTGTACTTCAACGGTAAGAGACTGGAAGCAGATGATGATTATAAGTTCTATGTAGTAGATGGAAGTATCTACCTTGTAAATACAAAGGGTAAGATTCAGAAAGCTACCAACAGCAAGAAATATGATGATATCGAAAACGGCGCATACGTTGGAAAAGATGTACATGTAACAACTAACAAGAAAGGTATCGTATCTTCTGTTCAGGTTGGCAATGCAGCAGCAACTAGAAGCGAAGATTTATTAACAGATCTTGCAACAGACATCAATGCAACTGGTTTCGATGCTAAGTCTTATGAAAACGCAAATGATAATAAAGTAGCAGTTCCGTTCATCGATCTGTACGATAGCAATGATGTTTATACCTATACAGGTAGTGATTATGCTGAGGGATGGAGATAATTAAGTATTACTTTAAGTGATTCTTAATTTCAACCGATTAGAATTTCTTAATCTCTCTAAATTAAAGGAGAGCTGTCGCATTCATATGTGGCAGCTCTTTTTCTGACTAAATATGGTAACATTGTTTCTATGCAAAAAGGACTCCGGCATCCCAGATTTCTCTGAGATGTCGGAGTCCTCTTTATATCAAGCTATCAGCTCAATTCTTCAAGTTCAGCTCAATTACGGCTCCCAAACGAAACCATCAGTTGTGCTCTGACCATCTACATCAAAACCACCAGTTCTGATTACATCAGTCGGAAGTGTTGTTGCATTTGTATTCTTCTCATCATCAACAAAGTACTTGTTAACAGTACCGCTCTTGGTTACAGTTACATAACCTTCGCCGCCATCCAGTTCGTACTTCTTAGAAGTAGATTTCTGGATCTTACCAGTCTTGTTAACTACATACAGAAGATTGTTGTATTTGTATACAGCGTAGTCATCATCAGCCTCAAGTCTCTGACCATCTGCGTACAGATAACCATCTTTGATTCCGTCATAGCCCTTACCAGTATCGTTGTTCTTTGTGCTGAAGTAGAATGTGAATGTATCATCATTGTCATCATCAGCAGTTGTCTTACCGGTCTTCATATAGCCATTGTCATCGAAATAGTAGGTATGGTTTGCAATTCTCTGCAGACCTGTCTGCATCTTACCATCCTGATCGAAGCAGAAGTACTTACCATTGATTTTGATTTTCTTTCTGTACTGGGTTGCACCTGTAGAGTCAGTCTGAGCATCCTCAGCGCCTGCCTTCTTAGCTTCGCCCTTCTTGAAGAAGTACCAGTCGGTATCGTTGTCGTTGCCAAGATCCTCAGCACCGTCGATCTCGTACCAGCCTGCTGATCTGGAGCCATCTTCAACTTCGTTAGCGTAGATCATATCGCTTGCGGAAGCGCCTGCTCTGTTACCATCCAGAATAAATTCTGTGGAGGAACCAGTAGCTGTGTACTCCTTAGTATTGATCCACTCGTACAGCATCTGACCATGCTCGTTGAAGTAGTAGTATTTACCATTGATTTTCTTTTTCTTGCTGTTGTCTCTGTATGCTTTACCGTCGTTCTGGAAGTAGTACCAGCCTTCGCTATCACACAGGGAGCAATCATCATCATGAGACGGCATGGAATCGTTATCCTCGTCATCCTCATTCGGCTCTTCTAACCACAGCCACTTAGCATCTGTTCTCCAGCCTTCATCCTCAGTTCCCAGATAGTACCAGTCACCGTTATCTTCGAACCAACCGTATCTCATCTCACCGTCGGTGTTGAAGTAGTAGGTTTTACCGTTGATCTTCTTCTTATCATCGGTTACTTTCTTACCTTTATTGTTGAAGTAGTACCAGTTCTCGCCATCATCATCCGGATCGCTGCTGTCATCATCATCAGCTACTTTGACCCACTGGTTAACCAGCATAGCACCATCTTCGCCTACATAGTAGTCATCGTCTACCCAAGCGTCTGTTTCCATATCGCCATCTTCGTTGAGGTAGAACCACTTACCACCATCTTTTTTCCACTCGTCAGTTACCTGATTGTCATCGCTATCATAGTAGTGCCAAACACCAGCGTCATCTTTCTGCCAACCAGCTGCGAAAGAAGTCATGGAAGCACCCATAGCGAGTAAAGCTGCTGCAGAAAGTACTGCAACTAATTTAGTCTGCTTTCTCATAATTAATGCACTCTCCTTTTTACTTTTTGAAATATTTTTCTCGAAATCCTAACTGCATTACCAGGTCATTATACTTCGGATATGGAAAATTATCAATAGTTTTTTTACAGAATTTCCAACTTTTTATTTTGAAGTGGAATATTGTCTGTATTTCCTATGTTTCTCTTCCCTGTGAAGTACTGCCTTTCTCCGATACACCCACATTATAATACACGTTTTTCCAAAATACCATAACATTTATCTGTGCATTTTCTTACGGATTTTTTACGAAAATTCTTTATAGTTTCGTAATTGTATTTATATTTGTACAATCCTGTTTTAACCGCTAAAATGCCTGTATTTCCAGTATTTTTTACGTTTCTTATTTCCCACAGACCACCTTATCAAGCCTTTCGTCACTATTCACGCATACGTGCCCAGTAACAGTCTTTATTCTCCCCCCGCAGCATTGCTTTTTCCGTTTACTTTCTCTGTGTTTATGCTATAATGTTCATATATCACTTTTAATTTTATTTTTTGAACACACAACAGCTAGAACCTATTTTCACTCTTATCCATCTATAATGATGACGAAATACGTGAATATATAAGAGAAAAATAAAAGAATTTAATAATTCAGGAGGTTTTATATGGATCGCTATGGACTGATCTGCCGGAGTTTCTATGAGAATCCGGATGTAACCCAGCGGGAGCTTGCTTCGATTTTGAATCTTTCCCTGGGGACTGTGAATAAATTGCTTGGGGACTGCCTGGAGAAGGCATTTCTCATGACGGATATGGATACGGGGAAATATCTGCTGACCGAACAGGGGCTTAAGTACCTGGAACAATTTAAAGTGGATGGCGCCGTCATTACCGCCGCCGGGTTTGGCTCCCGGTTTGTGCCGCTGACGTTTGAGACACCGAAGGGGCTTCTGGAAGTGTTTGGCGAGCGGATGATTGAGCGCCAGATCAAGCAGCTCCATGAAGCGGGGATCACGGATATCACAATTATCGTCGGTTATTTAAAGGAAAAGTTTGAATATCTGATCGACAAATATCAGGTCAAACTCCTCTATAACCCGGAGTACGCCACCAAAAATAATCTGGCTACGATCTACCATGCCCGCGAGCTGTTCCGCGGCCGCAATATGTATCTGCTTGTCTCGGACAACTGGATTCGAAATAATATGTACCATAAGTATGAGTGCGGCGCGTGGTACTCTTCCGTTTACATGGAAGGTGAAACGTCAGAGTGGTGTCTTTCTTCTAATAAAAAGGGGCGTATCACATCGGTGCAGGTCGGTGGACAGGATTCGTGGGTGATGTATGGACCTGCGTTCCTCTCGCGCGATTTCTCCAATCAGCTGATTCCGCTGATTGAGGAGGCCTACCATCAGCCGGGTACGGAACAATGGTACTGGGAACAGGTTGTCGTCGATCATATCAAAGAACTGGATTTTTCCATGAACTGCCAGCCGGCGGATCAGGTCTATGAGTTTGAAAATCTGGAAGAACTGCGCCTGTTTGATCCGAAATATCAGAATCATTCGGACAATGCCGCCATGCAGCTGGTCGCACGCGTTTTCAATGTAAAAGAGGAAGCGATACACAACATCCGCTGTCTCAAATCCGGCATGACAAACCAGTCGTTCCTGTTTGAACTGGATGGAAAACATTATATCTGCCGCATTCCGGGTCCGGGAACAGAATTTCTGATTAACCGGAAAGAAGAGGAGGCTGTTTACAAGGCGGTCACACCGCTTGGCATTACCGAACATATTTTGTATTTTGACGGAAAAACCGGCTACAAGATCGCCCAGTATTATGAGGGCGCTCGGAATGCGGATGCAAAGAACCCGCAGGAGATGGCCGCCTGCATGGAGATGCTGCGGAAGCTGCATCATTCCGGCGTGACGGTTCCGCACACGTTCCGCATCCGGGAACGGATTGATTTTTATGAGAGGATCTGCCGCGGACATGAGGAAATGCTGTTCGAGGACTACCCGGCAGTCCGCGCCCGGATGAATGAACTGATGGATCGGCTGGATACACTGGAACGTCCTTGCTGCCTCTCCCACATTGACTCGGTTGCAGACAATTTCCTGTTTCTGCCGGACGGCTCCCTGCGTCTGATCGACTGGGAGTATGCAGGCATGTGCGATCCGCTCATTGATATTGCGATGTGCAGTATTTATTCATATTATTCACAGGAAGAGCTTGACCACCTTCTGGAAGAATACCTCCAGCACGCCCCATCAGACGAAGAACGCTTTGTCACGTATGCCTATGCGGCGCTCGGAGGTTTCCTGTGGGCGCTCTGGGCGGTCTTCAAGAGTATGGAAGGACGCGAATTTGGCGATTACACGATCGTGATGTACCGGTATGCGAAAAATTATTATCGAAAAATTGTTTCCGAGGACTTGTTAAAATTGTAATATTTCCGTTAGGTATTTTACATTTATCTATGTTATACTTATAAAGTAATTTGATATGATACCAGGGTCAAAAGGTCAGAAGTTCGACGCAAGCTTGCTTGCAGGAGAATTTTTGACCTTGGGACCCGCCAAAAACATGAGTAAGTAGCCATTTTTCAAAGAAAAATGAGCGAATTACGAATGTTTTTGAAGATTGCGGGAGCATATAGTGCGGAGCAATCTGGTATCAGAGGGGTCAAAATGCCTTTTGACCCCAACATCTTTGATATTAATTTCTACTGTAATCATAAATAACGATAAATCACATTGCAAGGGGGATACGCGATGCGGAAAAGATATGCAAAGCTGCTTGGGCTTGCCTGCCTGATCGGTGCCATGGGGCTGCTTCCTTCTTCCCAGAGCCGTGCGGCCGGATGGCTGAAGGACGGAAACTACTGGTACTACATGACCGACGACGGTCAGAAGCATACCGGATGGGTACATATCGGAGAGAAATATTATTATATGGATGAATCGACCGGCAAGATGGTAACTGGATGGCGTCAGGATTCATCCACTTCCGCCTGGTATTATTTCAACCAGAGCGGCGAGATGATGACTAAATGGCAGAAAATCAACAACTACTGGTACTATTTTAACCAGTACGGTGTGATGCAGAAGGGCTGGCTCCAGCTTGATACGGTCTGGTATTATCTGGGCAATGATGGACGGATGTTTACCAACTGGCAGAAGATGGATAACGGCACCTGGTACTATTTCGGCACGGACGGGGCGATGCGGACTGGCTGGCAGAAGGTAAACAGCACCTGGTATTATCTCGACGAAAATGGAAAAATGCTGACCGGTTGGCAGCTTATTAAAAATGAATACTACTATCTCCATGATGGCAAGATGCTGACTGGCTGGCTCAATGACAGCAACGGAAACACCTACTACATGGACAAGACAGACGGCAATATGAGCCGCGGCTGGAAGCAGATCGACGGCACCTGGTACTATTTCAATGAGTACGGACACCGTCAGAAAGGCTGGATTAAGGTATCCGGCACCTACTATTATCTGGATGAGAACGGTAAGATGGCTTCGAACACAACCCGGACGATTGATTCGGTGAAATACACCTTTGCCAAGAGCGGTGCGTGCCAGAATCCACCGTCCAGTCTCTCCGGCATGAGCGACAGCTATTTTGACCCAAGTGCTTCACAGGGAACAGGGACTTCGTCTGGCATTTCTTCTTCAAGCAGCACTTCGGGGCCAAGCGGAACGGCTTCGAACAATTCCAATTCAGGGACCTCCAGTTCAGGTAACACCAACAATTCGAATAGTTCCGATCCTTCGACCAGTTTTACTGCACCGGGAAGTTCCAACAGCTCCAGCTCGTCAAATGGTTCTTCGTCGGGCACAACCGTTCCGATTCCTGGAAGCGGCTACAGCAGCTCCACTTCCACGCCGGGCGGGACTTCCAGTTCGTCAGGCTCTTCGAATAACCAGACAAGCAGCAGTTCCACCAGCGATACTGGCAATGTACCAAGCCGCATCTACAGCAACGGCACGACTTACACCGCACCGACGACATCGAACTCCAGCTCGTCAGGCTCTTCGTCAAATTCGTCCGATAAACGGATTAACGGATTTACCTCCAATCAGGGCGATACGATTCAGGAGGGACAGACGCAGGGTCCTGGACGGAAATAAACCGTATTTGCAAAATATATAATTGAAATAAAAAAGATTTTGACCAACGATTCATAGCCTATATCGATGGTCAAAATCTTTTTAATTAAAATCATACCTTCTAAAAGCTGCCTACACCTCAAACACCAAATCCCCATAACTCGGAAATGGCCATAATTCTTTATCTACCAGCATTTCCAGTTCGTCTGCCGGTTTACGGAGAGCTACCATCGCCGGGCACACCTCATGCAGATAGGCGAATGCTTTTTCTTTGTTATCCTTGATCGCAGATGCCTTTGCCAGGATATCTTTGAGTGCCGCCAATGCCACCTTCATCTCTGAGAGTTTATCAGAGGTCTCTAAAAGCAGTTCTTTCTGGACACTGACATCGGCCTCCTCACAGGCAGTCCGGACGGCTGTCAGGGAGGAAGCAAGCTGAGTCGTATATTTGACAACCGCCGGGATGATCTGCTTGCCTGCCATGTCGATCATCGTCTTCGCCTCGATGTTAACAGTCTTGGAATATGCCTCATACTCGATCTCGGCACGGGATTCCAGCTCGGTCCGGGTGTACACGCCAAATTCTTCAAAGAGCTTGATCGCTTTCTCGGTCCGGATTGCCTCGACAGAATCGATACCCGCTTTCAGGTTCGGGAGTCCACGGCGCTCTGCCTCTTTAACCCATTCCTCAGAATAACCATTTCCGCTGAAAATGATACGGCGGTGCTCTGCAAACAGACGCTTGATGATATCATGGACTGCGCTGTCAAAATCATCGCTGTTTTCCAATTCGTCCGCAGCCTCTTTAAACGCTTCTGCCACGATCGTGTTGAGCACGACGTTCGGGGATGAAACAGAATCCGAAGAACCAACCATACGGAACTCGAATTTGTTACCGGTAAACGCAAACGGTGAAGTACGGTTGCGGTCGGTTGCATCCTTGACGAAATCCGGAAGTGTCGCTACTCCCGTCTGAAGTACCTCGCCTTTCTTAGAATGTGCGGCTTCGCCCGTGCTGCACAGCTGATCGATAACATCCTCCAGCTGCTCGCCCAGGAAAATAGAGATGATCGCTGGCGGCGCCTCTGCCGCACCCAGACGATGATCGTTGCCCGGAATCGCGGTGGACTCGCGCAGCAGATCCGCGTGTCTGTCAACTGCTTTCATGATGCACGCCAGAACCAGAAGAAACTGTACATTTTCGTGCGGCGTCTCGCCCGGATTCATCATGTTGATGCCGTCGTCGCTCGTCAGGGACCAGTTGTTGTGCTTACCGGAACCATTGATTCCGTCAAATGGTTTCTCATGCAGCAGACAGGTCAGACCGTGATGTCCTGCGACACGCTTCATCGCCTCCATGACCATCTGGTTGTGATCGACTGCCAGATTGACCTGACAATAGGTTGGCGCTAATTCATGCTGTGCTGGTGCAACTTCGTTGTGCTGTGTCTTTGCACTGACCCCCAGACGCCACAATGTCTCATTTAACTCTTTCATGAACGCACCGACTCTCGGACGGATGCTTCCAAAATAGTGATCATCCATCTCCTGTCCTTTCGGCGGCATCGCGCCAAACAGGGTACGACCGGTGTAGATCAGGTCTTTTCTCTGTAAATATTTGTTCTTATCAACCAGAAAATACTCCTGCTCCGGTCCCACATACGGAATCACACGGTGGGAAGTCGTATTTCCAAACAGGCGGAGAATCCGGAGTGCCTGCTCGTTGATTGCCTGCATGGAACGCAGCAGCGGTGTCTTCTTATCCAGTGCTTCGCCGCGGTACGAACAGAATGCAGTCGGTATGTAGAGTGTCACGCCCAGCGTATCTTCCCGCAGAAATGCCGGGGAAGTACAATCCCAGGTTGTATAGCCGCGTGCCTCAAAGGTGGAACGAAGTCCGCCCGACGGAAACGAGGATGCATCCGGCTCGCCCTTAATCAGCTCTTTACCGGAAAACTCCATGATAACGCGTCCGTTGGAATCCGGTACGGAGATAAACGCATCATGTTTTTCTGCCGTAATGCCGGTCAGCGGCTGGAACCAATGGGAATAATGCGTCGCACCGCGCTCGATCGCCCAGTCTTTCATCGCGTGTGCGACAACATCTGCGATGGACGGATCCAGCTCAGCTCCGTCTTCAATGGTTTTCTTCAGTTTTTTGTAAACACTTTTCGGAAGGCGTTCCTGCATCGCCTTGTCATTAAACACATTTTTTCCGAAAATTTCCGGTACATTGATAATCTCGCTCATTCAATCCCTCACATTAATATGAAAACAGACCGGACCGCCGGTATGTATATCCGCGTTGCGAAATGTACATCCCTGCAGTCCGGTCATGAACCTTACTTATTCATCAGGCTTTTCCGATAGAACCGAACAGTTCCATCTTTGTCTTAACCGTCTCTTTGATCGCCTCAAAACCAGGTGCAAGAAGTTTACGCGGGTCAAATCCTTTGCCCTGCTGATCCTTACCAGCCTCGATATACTGGCGGGTTGCCTCTGCAAATGCCAGCTGGCACTCAGTATTTACATTAATCTTCGCTACACCTAAAGAAATGGCTTTCTTGATCATATCTTCCGGAATACCGGTACCACCGTGAAGAACCAGCGGCATATCGCCTACTTTTTCTTTTACGGCTGCCAGCGTCTCAAAGCTTAAACCTGGCCAGTTTGCCGGATATTTGCCGTGGATATTGCCGATACCTGCTGCCAGCATATCAACTCCGAGGTCTGCAATCGCTTTGCACTCGTTCGGATCTGCACATTCGCCCATACCGATCACGCCGTCTTCCTCGCCGCCGATGGAACCAACCTCAGCCTCCAGGGAAATACCTTTCTCCGCGCAGACTTTGACTAATTCTTTGGTTTTCTCTACGTTCTCGGCGATCGGATAATGGGAGCCGTCAAACATGATGGAAGAAAATCCAGCATCGATACATTTGTAGCAGCCCTCGTAGGTGCCGTGATCCAGATGCAGCGCAACCGGAACCGTGATGTTCAGCTCTTCGATCATCGCTTTTACCATCGCAGATACTGTCTTAAAGCCAGTCATATACTTGCCTGCGCCCTCAGAAACACCTAAGATAACCGGTGAGTTCTGCTCCTGTGCCGTCAGTAAAATTGCTTTGGTCCATTCAAGATTGTTGATGTTGAACTGACCAACCGCATATTTGCCATCTCTTGCCTTCTGAAGCATTTCCTTCGCACTAACTAACATATACAAACCTCCTCGTTGTCTCTTTTTGATCTAACCAGAGTCTATTATATACCATAATTCAGTATTTGCCTAGCCTGTCAAAAAAATAACAGGCAATTATTTTAATATTTTGTAACTTTTACTGTAAAATCTCCGAAACGGTCTTCTCCATCTCCTCCGGCTTGCACTGGCGGTTGTGACGGATCTCTGCCTTGCGGATCTCCTCGATCGCCTGCGGGATCTTCACGCCGGATGCTTTCTCCATCTCGTCGATAAGCTCGAACTCGCCCTTGCCTTCTTCGCTGCCGAAGATTGCCTTCATGACGCTGCGGGAGAATTTATATGGGCTTGCCGTCGATGCGATAACTGTCTTCTTGGTATCGCCTGTCTCCTTCACATAGTTATGGTATACGCAGGATGCAACGCCGGTATGCGTATCGATCATATAACCGGTCTCATCATAGAGACGCTTGATCTCGGCTGCATTTGCCGCCTGATCAGCATAACCGCCGACAAAATCTGCCATGCGCCCACGCATCTCGTCGGTAACCGAATATTTGCCATCTTTCGAAAGCTCTTCCATGCGTTTCTTGGTCTCCTCCGCATCGCAGCCGGTGGAGAGATAAATCAGACGTTCCAGGTTGCTGGAAATCAGAATATCCATCGACGGGGAAGAGGTCAGGATGAATGGACGGTTCTTGTCATATACGCCTGTCTTAAAGAAGTCGTACAGAACTTTATTGTCATTGGACGCGCAGATCAGCTTGTCGATCGGCACACCCATCTGTTTTGCAAAATAAGCAGCTAAGATATTGCCGAAGTTTCCGGTCGGAACGGTTACATTGATCTTCTCACCGTTCTCGATCTCGCCGTTTTCAAGCAGCTTTGCATACGCATATACATAGTACACAACCTGTGGTACGAGACGACCGATGTTGATGGAGTTTGCGGAAGAGAGCTGATAGCCTCTGCCTGCTAATTCTTTGGCAAATTCTTTGTCACCAAAGATTTTCTTGACACCGCTCTGTGCATCATCAAAGTTTCCGGAAATACCGACAACGCTTGTGTTCGCCCCCTTCTGGGTCAGCATCTGCAGCTCCTGCACACGGCTGACGCCGTCCTTCGGGTAAAATACGATAATTCTGGTTCCCTCAACGTCTGCAAAACCAGCCATCGCTGCTTTTCCGGTATCGCCGGAGGTTGCGGTCAGGATCACGATCGTATTCTCCGCATGGTTCTTCTTCGCCGATACGGTCATCAGATGCGGCAGGATCGAGAGCGCCATATCCTTGAAGGCAATCGTGCTTCCGTGGAACAGCTCCAGATAATATGCTCCGTCTGCTTTGACAAGCGGCGCAATCTCTTCCGTATCAAACTTACTGTCGTAAGCGCGCTCGATACAGGTTTTCAGCTCTTCCTCTGTGAAATCAGTCAGAAACTGCTTCATAACTGCATAAGCTACTTCCTGATATGTTTTATGGGATAATTCTTCCAGGCTGCAATCTAACACCGGGATATGATCCGGCATGAACAGGCCGCCGTCTGCTGCCAGTCCCTTTAAGATCGCCATCGAAGCCGTTACGTTGTTTTCGCCGCCACGGGTACTGCTGTAATTGATTGCCATGATTTTCATCCTCTCTTTTTATCTTTCCCCATCGTCCCCATCTTTGCAAAGGATGCCGGAGTCAAACTTTCTGCCATGTAAGTGTTCTGTGTGGTTTTGCAATTCTCCCGCAAAGTTACGGGACCCCCTGCTCACTTTAGTTAAAAATTCTATCATACTTTATGGCACAGCGCAAGAAAAATTCCCCCTTAATACGTGATCTTCCAGCGCCCAAACAATCCCTTCTTAAAATGGGAAAACCGCCGTGAAGCACTCTCATTTCCCATCTCGATCGCCTTCTGGTAGCACTGTGCCGCCCGCTCGAGATCTTCCGGGGATTCATTTTTCCGTTCGTAGATAAATCCAAGCTCATAGAGTGCATATCCGTCACATTCCGTCTGTGCCGCCCGCTCAAAAAGCTCCTTCGCCTTATTTTCATCGGCGGTGCAGCCTTCTCCCTTCATATAGAGATAGCCTAACTTGGATGCAGACTGCAGGCTTCCGGCTTCTTCGCACCGGTTCAGCCACTCAAATGCTTTTGCATAATCGCGATCTACTCCCTCTTCGCCCTGGAAATACAGGCATCCAAGAATCTCCATGCACTCTGGATTTCCCTGCGAAGCGCCTTTTTCGTACCAGGAAACCGCCTGCTTCATATCAATCTCGCCGTTCAGACCATCCCGATAGATATTTCCAAGCGCCAGACTTGCCTGTCCGTCCGTCTCGATCCCAGCTGCCTCCCGCAGAAGTTTTTCTGCCCGGACGGTGTCCTGCTCGTCGGACGGGCGCAGATACAGGCGGGCTAACGGAAGCGCCGCCTCTTTGATGCCTGCCGCATATGCTTTTCCATACCAGTAAAACGCTTTTTCATCATCGCGCTCCACCAGTTCATCCTGATAGAACAGATTTCCAAGTTCTTCAAAGCTCTCCGCCTCGTTCCGCGCCGCGGCGTTTTCCAGCGCCTGGACGGCCGCCTGGATATCGCGCTCTGTGCCCTGTCCGTTTAAGTACATCTGCCCCAGATACAGCATAGCGCGGGAAGACCCCTGCTTTGCCGCCGCATAGTCATATTGGAATGCAGCTTCCCAGTCTTCTTCCTGGCGATAATGTTCCCCCATCTGGAAGAGTCCCCAGACCTCCCCGCTGGCGGCGCACTGATTCGCCCAGCGAAGTGCCTCTTTTTCATCTTTTTCCCGGTATGTACCATTCTGGCAGCATTTTCCCATCTTAACCATCGCCGGGATAATGCCGCCGTCCGCCGCCCGTTCGTACCAGAAGAGACACTGCTCACGGGCGCTCTCAGTCTGCGGCATATAATCGGCCAGATCTTCCCACTCAACTGCCTCGCCCATCTGCCACGCGGCATAGACATCGCCCATCTCAGCGGCATCCCGCACCTGACGGTAACTTTCCTCGATGGAATAACGTGCCGACCGCTTCATCTGTTCGTCATACTGACCGGCGCGCAGCGCTCCTAACACTGCCCGGGCACTTCCCGCCGAAGCCCCCCGCAGGTAACATTCATACGCTTTTTTCTCATTGAACCCGACAGCCCCGTCCCCCCAGCTGTAACAGTGTCCTAAAAAGAACCATGCTTCCGCATCGCCCGCATATGCCGCCTCTTCCAGCCAGGTAACTCCCTGGGCGTACAGCGCATCGTTACACTGTTTCCAGATCTGGTCTGCACCTTTCTCACATAAGCCTGTCATCAGGATTGTCATATATCATTCATCCGCCTTCCACACGAAATTGTATCAATTAAAACTTTCTGCCTCCGCCGCCGTGCATCCTTCCGCTGCTACCCTGATGTATGGTCGTCCTTCCAGCCGAACCGCCCGAAGCGCCCGGACCCGGATTTTTCGGAATCCGTCTGGTCACTACCGACCGGTTTACAAACTGTTCCTCATTTTGGACAAAATGCAGCGCACTGTCCGCCCGGTATGACATATGGAACCCCAGCGACTGGCGGTGTTCTTTCTGCATCTTATACTGGCGCATCACCGAAAAGCACGGGAGTGCCGCCACGATCGCTGCCGCAACCACCGCAAACAGCACCTCATACCATTCCAGGGAATGTTTTTTCTCCTCACGCACCTGCGTATACTGTCCCGCCGGAACGCCCATCTCCAGATAATTTTCGATGCTGTCGATCGCCCCCAGCGCGCCTTCCGCATAGTTTCCATCCGCCACGCTGTCATATGCCGCATCCAGCACCTTCTCTACCCTCGCATCCGTCAGCACTTTCATCGCATACCCGGTGGTAGAAACATATATCTCCCGGTTGTCCATATCGATCGAAAGCAGAATACCACTCGCATCGTCCCCGACGCCCAGTCCGTGGCTGTCGTAAAAATCATCGGCATAGCTTTCCGCCGATTCTCCCTGTGCGTCCTCGACTGTCAGTACCGCCAGATCGGCATCCTGTGAATCACGCACCTCATCGATCCGTGTCTCCAGCTCCTGCACTTCTTCCGCGCTGAACAGTCCCGCCTCGTCGAAGACGCGCGTGCCTTCCGCCGCCCATATAGGGCTGACCTGTGAAAATGAAATAAATGCTGCAACGGAGAAGCATATAAAATCTTTCAGCCGTCCATATTTCTTCTTTTTCTGTGTGACTCCCGCATTTTGATTCTCTATCATATCAGGTATCCTCCCAGCAGCAAAAGTACAAACACAGGAATGAAAATCGTCAAAAACAGGCGCACCAGTTTTTTCGAATCAACCGGCAGGACGCCGCAGACCTTTCCATTTTCCCCATTCATGGCAAAATAGTACATCTGCCCGTTCTTCGGATCCGGATAGGTCATCATCCACACCGGAAGCATGGCATAGTTCCATTTTTCCCCCGTGATGGTCTCCCGATGGTTCCGGATATCCACATGATCGTAGCCGGAGACGCTATTTTGCAGGGATTCTCTCGTATACTGCTTGATCTCCTGCTCAATCTCCTGTGTAAATTCTTCCTTTTCCCGGTCGCGCCGCTCCGCTCTAAATCCCAGAAAATAGCCTGCCTGAAACGGGCGCAGCTTCTTCATATCAAACGGAAGCACGGTCTCGGCAAGGCTGCGGTCCGCCTGCTTTAACGCGTTGCGCGCCACATCCTTGATGGGAAGCTCCGCCTTTTTCTCCAGATGGTAACGGCTCGTCTCGATATACTCGATCTCTCCCGACACCGTCACGCGTTTTTGCAGCGCCTCCGCCTGCATCTCACCGGATACCTGGCAGCTATACATCCAATATGGATAATAAATTCCTTCCAGATACTCCATCTGACGCGGCGAGTAGAAATCATCCGGCACATACTTTTTCTTCTGAATCCAGTTTTTAAAGATTTCTTTTGCCTTTTTCTTGTCGATCTCAAACGGAATCAGACCGTCCGGGCGGTATTTACCGTCCAGACTTCCCGAAAGAACCACCGGATTGTGGCAGTAACAGCAGTACGTGGATGCTGTCGTCTCCTGTGCCACGATCTCCGCGCCGCAGCTCGGGCAGGTATAGAGAACCATCTTAGACTCCGCCTGCTTCTGGCTCTCTATCTTTTCCGCTTCCGGCATTCCCCCCGGCTTCGAAGCTTCCTCTGACTCTCTGGCTGCCTCTTCCATCTCTTTCAACGTCTCTTCCGTAAACGCTGAGAGGCAGTATTCACATTTAAATTTCTGCGTCTTCGGATCAAACACCAGCCCGCCGCCGCAGTTTGGACACTTATATGATTGTATCTCCATACGCCCTATGACCTCGGTTTTCCGCATTCAGAACAAAACTTACCTGTATTGACCGTTCCGCAGCTGCAGGTCCACGGACCGGCTGGTCTTGGCTTGCCGCACTCGGAGCAGAACTTTCCGTGGTTGACATTGCCGCACTCACAAGTCCAGGATTCTGCCGGAGCTGCCGCACTGCCCTGAGGCGGTGCGTTCTGTCCTGCCGGTTGTGCATAAGCGCCCTGTGGTGCCGCATCCACCTGTCCCGGCTGCTGTGCATAACCACCCTGCGGCGCTCCATTCGCCTGCCCCGGCGCATAGCCGCCCTGCGGTGCCGCATATCCCTGCCGCGCCGCCTGCTGCATCTGCTGCAGGTTGGACGCCGATGCGGCGCCCATAAATCCGCCGCCGAAGTTCATGCCGGCGCCCATTCCCATGAAGCCTGCCATCGCACCGCTTCCGTTGGAACCGGCTGCCTCAAAGCCGCGTGCCATCGCGCCCTGTACATATCCCTCGCGCACCGACGGGTCGCCGAGCATCGCGCCCTGATTCCGCATATTGATGAGTTTCTGCGATTCTTCATCATAGGAAATGCTGGCGATACCTACTGACTGGATCTCCATGCCACGCAGACGGTTCCACTCTTCATCCAGCGTCTCCGCCATATATCGTCCCAGTTCCCTGCCTTTGGAGGCTACAAAGGAAATCCGTACGCCATCCGCCGACATCTGGTTGATCGAGGTCTGCAGCGCTTCCAGGAACTCCGCTAAATACTGCTCATTGATGGAATCAATCTCCACCTGATCCTGATTTTTCGGAATAGCCTCCGCATAAAATTTCAATGGATCCGTGATCTTGATGGAGTAAGTTCCATGTGCGCGCAGAAACAGCTCGGAATTATAGAATAAATCAAAATAGTTGATCGGCGTCCGTGTGCCGAACTTGATTCCCTTGATCTCCTGGAGATTAATATAGTAGACCTTCTGTGCATACGGCGTCTGTCCGCCATAACGCACACGGTTGAAGGATTCTTTCAGCGCATCACCGAACTGTCCGTTAAACAGAGACGGCAGAGATGAATTCTGCACTGTATAATAACCCTCTTCCGCTGTATAATCAACGACCTTACCGCCGTCCACCAGCATCATAAACTGATTCGGGTACACATGGATCACAGAACCATTGGACACCGTTTCCGGTGTTCTCTTCCGGTTCTCCCCGCGGCGTGTCTGCACACCCGCTGAAAATACGGTCTGTTCCCCCATATTTTCCGGTTCAATCACTTCCAGCCACTGATCTGCCAGCCCGCCGCCGACCGCGTGTGCCGCTGCTCTGATAATTCCCATACTCACTGCCTCCTTCTCCAAATTCATAGTTTCTCTGTTTTTCTGCTTTTTCTATCTATCGGTTATCCTTCCCTTTATTTTTCCCATGCCGATTCCATTTTCCCGGCGTGATCGCCCAGACTGCTGCCGCGATCAGCACCATCGCCAGTATACACTGCAAAATCAGGCTGCACGCCGTCCAGTGTGCTGTGATCGCATTGTCTGGAAATACGCCGAACAGCGGCTCGAACCATTTTCTCATGTCGCCGCTTCCCGCCTGTCCGTTAATTACATTATAAAACGAGACAGCCGGATTGAAAAGAAAGAGATAGCGTAAAATGCCGGAACTTGCCATTTCCGATGCATTGAGATTAGATGCATACGAATTTGCCGCTCGGAGCGCCATCCGGTATGCAAACAGATTGACTGCCATCGTTCCCGCCGTCAGCGCCACCACCGTCACATAGGAGCAGACGGTCGATACCGTCGAGCGGCGCAGCACCGATGAATAAAAGATCCCGATACTGCCCGTTAAAATTGCCACAACGCCGTGGCACAGGAACAGCATCCCGATGTCCTGCAGCGTAATGCCCCCATAGACAAATACGAGCGCCTGTACCGGAAGCGCCGAGACCGCCAGCACCAGCATCGTCACCAGCGAGGACGCCAGTTTTCCAAGCACCATGTCACGCGGCTCCATCGTGGTCGTCAGCATCAGTTCCAGCGTCTGGCGTTCCCGCTCGCCGCTGATACTGCTGGCAGTCAGCGCCGGCATGATGAAAAGCAGCATGATAAATTCGATCGAGGAGACGAACGTGTAGAGATCCAGAAACTGCGAATACTGGATCTCCGCCGTCGTCCTGACCTGCTCCGCCACCGAATACATATTAAACAGCGCCACCGCCGCCAGAATACTGTTAAAAACAAACAGAATCGCCATCATGCGGATGCTGCGGCTCCCGACTGTCATTTCCCTCCTAAATACCGGATTCCATCTCATGTTTCAGCACCGCCCTCTCTTCTTCATGTCCTGTGATCTGCATAAACAGTGATTCCAGGCTTCCCTTCTCGCGCATAAAGCTGCTGACCATCACATCTGCATCGATAAGCTGCTGCAAAAGCAGCGCCTCATCCTGCCGATCCCCCAAAAAGCCCAGCTTGATCTCATCCCCCTGCACCGCGATCGTCTGCACGCAAGGATGGCTTTTCAGGATCGCAAGCGCCTTTTCTTTCTGGCTGAAAATCGAGATCAGAAGCGGATTGGACGAGTTGATCCGCGCAAAAATCTGATCCATGCTGCCCTGCAGGACCGTTCTTCCCTGCTCAATGATGCCGATCGAGGTACAAAGCTCTGACAATTCCGATAAAATATGGGAGCTGACGAGCAGCGTTTTTCCCTGTTCGCGCAGTTCTTTCAGAATCGCCGTATACTCCACCCGGGTGCGAGGATCCAGTCCGGAAGCCGGTTCATCCAGGATCAGAAGATCCGGATCGTGGATGAGCGCCCGCGCCAGACAGAGGCGCTGCTTCATACCTCTCGAAAGCCCGTCCACGAAAAAGTCCTCTTTATCTTCCAGCCGCACCTGTTCCAGAAGCGTATGGCAGCGCGTCCGCGCCTGCAGCCCCGTAATTCCGTAGCAGGATGCAAAAAATTCCATATATTCCGATACTTTCAGGTTATCATATACTCCGAAGAAATCCGGCACATAGCCGATCCGCCGCCGGAGTTCTTTTCCGTCTGAGTAAACATCCAGTCCGCCGATCTCCACCTCGCCCTCATCGGGAACGAGAAGTCCCGCAAGAATCTTGAGCGTCGTCGTCTTGCCTGCCCCATTGGGACCCACGAATCCAAAGAGTTCCCCGTCCGCGACCTCCAGATTCAGCCCATCCAGCGCTTGAAAATTGCCATATCGTTTTCTGAGGTTTTTAATCGTCAGCATCACTCTCTCCTCCCTACGACATAGATTCTTGGAAGCTGGCTTTCCCAGCCATACTCTCCCGTCTGTTCCGGCACATATTTGACGGTCAATGTGTTCGACGGAGACAGGTACGGCGAAAGCTCCTTTGCCGAATACTCTGATTTCAGCTCAATCCGGTCATTGCGCCCGGTCTCATAGTTATAGAAATACATGCTTCCGGAGAAGGATGACATATACGGATAGAGCGGATTTTCCGAAAATCGCGGTGACAGAGTCTCAAACGTAAGCTTTTCAATGACAAGGTCACTTCCCAGCGAATATTCGACCGTCGCAGCCTCCGCTGTTTCACCGCTATACATTGTGTTGTACGCCGCCTCATAATTTCCGGCGAGCACCGTTGGATCTTCCTCAAGCGCCGAACGGTAAAGTTTTCCGCCTTTTTCACGGTTCAGCGGGATTGACTCGGTCACCATGCAAAATCCTTCCCGAAGTGTCCTCGCATCCGCCAGGAAATCCTCCTCTCCCTGGCGCTTCCGGGTTGAAAATGCCACCAGGCACCCCTCGGACGGATTGCGCCCCGCGCCGGAATCCAGATAAAAGCTCAAAAGTCTCGTCTGCTCCTGCGCCTTTAAATAGTCTGGATCCTCAATCTCCGCTTTCTCATACTGATCCGCCCCGGTCACCATCTGTGCTGCCGCATACGAATAGCTGACCGGATAATCGCAGGTCTCCTTTCCATTCAGAGAAATCGTCTGCCCAGGCTCTAATCTTCCCAGCAGCACTGCTTTCCCATTGATGAGCAGAGCCGCATTCTCCAGCGGTTCCTCAAAACAGTTTTTTACCGTTCCCGACACCACGCCGTCAAAATAGGAAATATTTCCCTGAACGCCCATCGCGTCCGTTTTCTCCAGCTCACGACGCAGGGTAAACAGATTCGGTGAAAATGCGACCGTATCCCGCATTTTAATTTCGACCCGTTCCGGCTGATAAACAAAGTTCGTATGATACTCTTCCTCACCGGTAAAGCGCACCGCCGAAACCGCATCGTAATAGTAACTGCGCGTCATCGGGCGCACCTCATAGCCCGGCTTTAAGCTCACCGAATACGGCTTGTTATAAGGGCTTCGGATGTTCATATAAGTGGCTTCTTCCGCCTCTTCTCCCGAGGTATCCAGAATCGACGCATACGTCACAAACGGCTCCCGGAAGCGTGTCTTTACGCCCAGCGCATAAATAATGCCGGTAAACAAAAACGCCCCCAGTGTCACCGCCGGCAGATAATACCGGTAAATTTCTCGCTTTTTTAAGTAGAAATAGATGCCCGGACCGATCAAAAGCAGATAGACCACCACGATCACCGTATATGCCGCAACCTTCGGAAGCCGCCCCGCATTGCCGGTGTTGACCAGCCCCTGTACGCTGAAATACGAGCCCGAATAACCGTAGTAATCCTCCTGTGCCAGCTCGTCCACGGTATCACTTCCCAGCACCAGCGTATACAGCTTTTCAAATGAGGATGGATTGGTCAGACACAAATCGCTGATCGCATCCATCGAAAAGGCAGCTGCCACGATCCGCCCCTGTTTGCAGTTCGTATGGGATAACAGCGGGAACACTTCCCCCGCCAGCAGAGTGCTGCCGTTCTTCAGGTTCACATCGACGCATTCTGCCTGGATCTCTCCCGTCTGCTCGCCCGGTGCCGTCTCCCCGCCCAGACTGACCGGAACGGTTACCGCATCCAGATACGGCGGCTCCAGCACCTTCTCTGCAAACCTGCCATAATTTCTCGCACAATCCACACCGCCGCCAAAGAGGATCGTACCGCCGTCTTCCACCCAGCGCCGCAGCGCCTCATACTGGACATCGCTGAGCGAATCCAGGTCAAATCCAGACACAATTACCAGATCCAGCGGATCGTAACCCAGCCGGTCATCCGGTGCCTGCTCGGCATCCAGAAAAACCGCCCGCGTCCGAAGCGTCCCATATCGGATGCCCGCGCCGTCTAAATAAGAAAGTGCCTCCGGCGTATCCGTCAAAATTCCGATATAACTCTCCGCAACGTCCTCCTCAGAACCAAGTTTCAGACGTTTCCGGATGATTGTTTTCCCGTTTACATCCTGTACCGATACAAACATCTGATCCGCCCGCACACCCAGCGGGATATAATATTCTTGTTCAAACTTCTCCCCCGCTGCCAACGATAACGGATAGGAATACTGGTACGCCTCCAGACTGGACTGCGCGGTCAGAAATTCCAGCGTTCCCTCAAACGGCGCTGTATCATTATTCAGAAGGACCGTTACCCGAAGGTAACGGTCACTCTTTGCCGTATTGTCAAATCCATAGGAAACATCCATCGACAGCGGCGCATCTGCTTCCTTCTGTGAGGCATATGCGTACCCTGCAGGAAGGCAGAATAGTGCCATCCATCCGATCAATATCGCAAAAAAGAACTGTATTCCCCTCTTTTTCTGCATTCTTTCTCTCCCTATCTGTAACTGTTCACGCATACGTGCCCAGTAACGGAATTTGCCGTGGCTTCGCATTTAAATACGGCAAATTCCTGCTGCCACCATGTTTTCTTACGGCACTTTCGGTTCCAAAAGTGCCTACCTGTGAACAGTAACCAAAAATCCATTAAAATGTCTATCAGATTCTTTCCCACACTCGCCTTTACGGCATCTGGAAATTTTCCCTGTTGATGTCAAAATTCGTCCGCAGGCGCACCGTAAACACCGTTCCATTCAGATCGCTCGTTACCTGAATCGTGCCACCGTGCATATCGACGATATTTTTGGCGATCGCCAGACCTAACCCTGTGCCGCCCGTGTTGGTCGATCGCGACTGTTCCACGCGGTAGAATTTATTAAATAAAAGAGGCAGCTCGTCCGCCGGAATCACGTAACCGTAGTTCGTCACCGAGACGGTCACGACCTCTTCCTCCGCGTGAATCTGCACCAGCACCCGTTTTCCGTCCGCACCGTACTTGATCGCGTTATTGATCAGGTTGTCAAAGAGGCGCGCCAGAAGATTTCCGTCTGCCGTGATAACCTTGCCCGGGACATTGCTCTGCAGCTCGTAGGAGAGGTTTTTGTCCTTGAAGCTCGGATAAAATTCCTCCAACAGCTGGCTGAGCAGTTTGACGATGTCCACCTTCGACACGTGCATTGCCACTTTTCCATAATTCATTTTGGTAAAACCAAACAAATCTTCGATCAGTTTTTCCAGACGTTTCGATTTTGCATAGGCAATATCAATATATTTTTTCTGCATTTCTGCAGGAATCTCCACCTTGCCGGACAGAAGTTCAAGATAGCCGGTGATCGAGGTCAGCGGTGTCCGCAGATCGTGTGCCACATTGGTAATCAGCTCATTCTTCGTGCGCTCCGCCTCGCGCTCCTTGTCCATCAGATTCCGGATATCCCCGACCATCTTATTTAAATTGACCGCCATCGCCGTAAACTCGTCGTCGCCCCGCACCTCGATCGTCGTATTCAAATCGCCCTCGGAAATATTCTGAATCGCGGACGAGATCCGGCTGATATAGCGCATGGACCGCTCCTGGAGGGCAAAAAAAGTGACTGAGAAGATCGCGATGCCCGACAGAAGATAGACAAATGCCATCAGTGTCTCTGTCTCCGTCAGGCGCAGGAAAAAAGAATCCCGGTACCGCGTCTCCCGCAGATAGCTGCTGATCATCGAAACATTGGCAATCAGAAACACCTCCACCAGGCATGCCACCACGGTGCTGTAAACGATGTTCATGACCATCCGTGTCCGGAATCGGCGACTCATATCTTTTTTATTTTTCAATTTTGTATCCTACCCCCCAGACCGTTGTAATGATCTTGTTCTGTCGGGTGTCCTCCTTCATCTTGCCGCGAAGCCGTCTGATATGTACCATAACCGTGTTATTTGCCTCGTAGACTTTCTCATTCCACACCTTCTCAAAGATTTCATCGGTGCTGAAGACCCGCCCCGGATTGGATGCCAGCAGATACAGGATATCAAATTCGATCGGCGTCAGCTTGATCTCCTCGCCGTACACCGTCACTTTATGATTATCTTTGTTGATCGTGAGCCCCTTGATCGAGATCTCATTTTTAACCTGGTTTCCTGCACCGCTCTGCGGATTTAACTGCGTATAGCGGCGAAGCTGTGATTTGACGCGCGCCGTCAGCTCCAGCGGGTTAAATGGTTTCGTCACGTAATCATCCGCGCCGGTTCCCAGTCCCAGAATCTTATCCAGATCCGCTGAGCGCGCGCTCAGCATGATGATCGGGATATTGTTCGTCTCCCGGATCTTGCGGCACATCTCCAGACCATCCATTCCCGGCATCATGATATCGAGAAGCACCAGATGAATCGTCTCCTTCTCCAGAATCTCCAATCCCTCTAACGCATTGGATGCCTTATATACTTTATAACCATCACTGACCAGATAAATCTCCACCAGATCGGCAATCTCTTTCTCATCATCCACCACCAGAACGTGTATTTCAGACATAAAAAAACCTCCCTCATATGTAATGCAGGTTCCCGGTATCTCTATGTGAAATACCAGACGAATATACCTGTTTCCAGTTTACCATATGGGGAGGATTTATGCTTTAAAAATTTATTACATTTTTGGAGAATTTTGCTTATCTGCGAACTGCAATTTCTTTATTGTTCCAGCGGAATAAACACCCTCATCGCCGCCGGGTCCTGCTTTTTTCCAGCTTCCTTCGCCGCCTGCACTGCCTCCGCACAGAAGGTATCCTGCGCGCAGACCGGCTCTTTGCCGCGGCGGTTGCGTTTAGCGTAGGTTCCGTCCGGTCTCAGGTACTGCGCCTTGACATTGTCGGCAAGCTGTACCTCTAAGATGTGACAGATGCGTGCTTTCAGCTTCTCATCCTCAACCGGGAAGAGAATCTCCACACGACGGTCGAGGTTTCGCGGCATCCAGTCGGCACTTCCCATGAAAATCTGCGGTTCACCGTCGTTCTCGAAGTAGAAAATACGGCTGTGCTCAAGGAAATTTCCAACGATCGAGCAGACCGTTATATTCTCGCTTAATCCCGGAATCCCGGCGCGCAGACAGCAGATGCCGCGGACGATGAGCTGTATTTTTACCCCCGCATTGGACGCCTCGTAAAGACTCGCAATGATCTCACGGTCGCACAGGGAGTTCATCTTTGCCACGATCCGCGCCGGAATACCTTCGCGGGCGTTGCGCGTTTCCCGCTGGATCAGGCGCAGAAAACGTCCGCGCAGCCACAGCGGCGCCAGCGACAGCTTGTTCCAGCCAAGCGGCTCCGAATAACCCGACAGCATGTTAAAGACTGCAGTCGCATCCTCACCGATCAGCGGATCACAGGTTAAAAGACCGCAGTCGGTGTAGAGTTTTGCCGTCGAATCGTTGTAATTTCCAGTTCCCAGATGGACGTAACGGCGGATGCCCTCTTCCTCGCGGCGCACCACCAGCGTGATCTTACTGTGTGTTTTCAGCCCCAGCAGACCGTAGATAACGTGGCAGCCGGCTTTTTCCAGCATCTTCGCCCAGAGAATATTGTTTTCCTCGTCAAAACGGGCTTTCAGCTCAACCAGAACCGACACCTGTTTTCCATTGTCCGCCGCTTCAGCAAGCGCCGCGATAATCGGGGAGTTACCGCTGACACGGTAGAGTGTCTGCTTGATCGCCAGCACCTCCGGGTCGCGGGCAGCTTTCTTGATAAAATTGACGACCGGCTCAAAGGTCTCAAACGGGTGGGTCAGCAATATATCGCCTTTGCGGATATTGGCAAAAATATCATCCTCATTCATCAGCGCCGGAACCGGCTGCGGCGTGTACGGCGGTGTCTTAAATTCGTCAAAGCCCGGCAGACCGAACACCTTCATGAGAACGGTCAGATCAAGCGGTCCGTCAATCTCATAGATCGCGTGCCCGCCGACGTGCAGCTCCTTTTTGAGGATGTCTAAGAGGCGCTTGTCCGCCTTTTTCTCGATATCCAGGCGAATAACCTCGCCCCACTGGCGTTTCTTGAGCTTCTGCTCGATCTCCTTGAGCAAATCCTCCGCCTCATCCTCGTCGATGCTCAGATCGGCATTTCGCATGACACGGAACGGATGGCAGCTGATAATATCATAATTTAAGAACAATTTGTCGATGTTCCGCTCGATGACTTCTTCCAGATAAATGATAGATTTGCCCTCCTGGCACGGCAGCTCCACCACGCGTGGAAGCCCGCCCGGCACGCAGACCATCGCAAATTCCAGCTCGCCGTCTCCCTTTTTCTTGCGAACCAGCGCGGCGATATTTAACGATTTATTGTGAATAAGCGGGAACGGGCGGGAGGAATCAACCGCCATCGGCGTGAGGACCGGGTAGACCGATTCCTCAAAATACCGATCAACGTACACCGCTTCTTCCTTCGTCAGCTTCTCATGCTCGGTGACCACGCGCAGACCGTGCTGTTTTAAGAGCGGCAGGAGCATCCGGTTGTAGGTCCGGTACTGATTCTCGACCAGCTCATGCGTTTTTCCATCAATCGCATCCAGCTGTTCCTGTGCCGTCATACCCGCAATATCCCGCTTCGTATAATTGGCGTGAACCATGTCCTTGAGGGATGCCACGCGGACCATGAAAAACTCATCAAGATTCGACGCCGTGATGCTTAAAAATTTCAGGCGTTCAAACAGTGGGGTCGTCTTATCGCGCGCCTCACCCAGAATCCGGTAGTTAAATTCCAGCCAGCTCAGTTCACGGTTTACATAATTTTCAGGTTCTCCGTATTTCAACACTGCATCCGACATCCTTATACCCCTCTTTTCTGCCTGAGTACAGGCCGTATTCCAAAGACTTCCTCAAAGAAATCTGCCTTCTGGTCAAATGAATACTGCTCCAGCACGATACTCTCCGGACAGTCCGTCGTAATCACCAGACTGCCGTTCCGCACAGCGATGCGGCTGTCGCTCAGCTTCTGGCGGTGGCTGCGGTCCATCGAATTGGCCAGACGCAAAATTGCCGTCAGCTTCGCAATCAGGATCGTCAGCTCTCTCCGGGAGGTTCCAAGCCCCGCATACTGGGACAGATCCGACTCCAGGATGACCTCATCATAGGCATATTCCTGAATGTTGTAGCGCACGATATTGGCTACAACCTCGCGCTCCAGATGGGAAATTCCGATGATCTCCGTATCCATGATGATCTGGTACGAGCTTTCCGAACCGCGCGTGATGCTGACAAACTTGCCGCAGTCATGCAGGGTCGCTGCGATCTTTAAAAGCAGGCGTTCCCGCGCTCCCAGACCATGGTATTTTTTCGTTGCATCAAAGATCATCTCCGCCGACCGCTCTACCTCGCGCACATGTGCGCCGTGGCAGCGGTAGCGCTTCGCCATCTGGCGCGCCGTTGAGAGGATATCTGCCTCAAAATCATGATGGAAGCGGACCAGACGGTTTTCCTGTGCGTACTCTGCCGCGATACCATCGCAGAGTGTCGTCCCCGGTGCCCAGATATAGGAAGCACCCGTCATGTCTAATACCTTCCGGTAGAGAATCGCACTTGGAATCAGTACTTCTGCGTAATCCTGCGGTAGCTCATAGCGCTCCTGAATCTCCTCCGAGGACATTCCAATCAGCTTTTCGCAGAACACGCCAAATTCCTTTGCCGTGAACCGCGCCCCGCCTTTTTCATGCATGCCGCGGCTGATCATATAGTTCATTGTCTCGCCGGTCGCAATCAGCGTCTCGATCTGATGCTCTTTTAAAAATATCTTCCGGAATGTGTATAATTCATTTTCTACCAGCTCGTCGATGATCGCCGGGATCTTCCGGTAATCGACGCGCCAGTGTGCTGACATTTCGCTTAAGCGCAGCACGCCGAGCAGAAGGTTCTGCGTCGATACCAGTACCTCCTCATCAAAGAGGGAGATCTGGGTGCTTCCGAATCCGACATCCATCAGCGCTGCGCCGTTTTTCACGGTGCGCTGGAATTCTTCCTCCCTGGCTGCAACAGCTTTATAACTCTTAAAACGCAGCTCCGAGTTGTTCATCGTGCGGACCCGGAGTCCGGTACGCACCAGAATCCGGTCCAATACCATCTGGCTGTTCCGCGCCTCCCGAAGCGCACTGCTCGCAAATGCCCGGTAATCCGATACCCGGTATGTTTTCATCACTTCCCGGAACTTATTCAGGACCTCGCACATTTCCTCCACGATCTCGTGGCTCAAACGTCCGTCATTGTACGTGTCTTTGCCAAGCGCCAGCGCATGGCGCACATGATCAATCTCGCGGATTCCGGCGGAAGCAGAAATCTCGAAAATTCCCAGCTCCAGTTCGAAGGAACCCACATCAATAGCGGCAAAGGTTTTAACGGTCATATTACTTGATCTCTCCTTTCAGCTTGCTGCGTAAGTTTGCAATAAACTGGGTGGCAGTACGTCCGGACAGCCCGCCGTGGCTTAACTCCCACTTGTTGGCTTCCAGAAGCAGATCTGCCTCCGGCATATGGATGTGGTATTTGTCTGCCAGCACGCGGACGATGTTCTGGAACTCTTTCTTGTCCGGTGAGCCGTAGTAGATCGTAACGCCAAAACGCGCAACCAGAGACAGTTTTTCCTGCACCGTATCGTTGGAGTGCAGATCGTCGTCCAGCTCGCGCTTATCGCTGAATTTCTCACGGATTAAGTGACGGCGGTTCGATGTCGCATAAATCAGGACATTCTGCGGCTTAATGCCGAGGCCACCCTCAATGATTGCTTTCAGATATTTATATTCCAGCTCATATTCCTCAAAGGAAAGATCGTCCATATAAATGATAAATTTGTAGTTGCGGTCTTTGATCTGCTCCAGGACATCTGACAGTCCGCGGAACTGATGCTTGTACACCTCGATCATGCGGAGTCCGCGGTCATAATACTGATTTAAGATCGCCTTGATACTGGATGATTTACCGGTACCGCTGTCACCGAAAAGCAGGCAGTTGTTTGCCGCGCGCCCCTCGATAAATGCCTCGGTATTCTCAATCAGCTTGGCTTTCTGCAGCTCATAGCCGACCAGATCGCTCAGCTCGATATGTTCCACGCGCGTGATCGGCTCGATATCGACCTGCTTTGCCTCGTCATCCATGATAATATGGAATGCTTTGTTAAGACCAAACTTGCCGACACCAAATTCTTTATAAAATTCGGTCACGATATCCTGAAATTCCTGATCACTCTCCGCATTCTCCAGAGAAACCGATAATTCAACGATCCGGTCGCGGATGCGGTGGTTGAACGCCTTGCTGTTTTCCAGCGCATTTTCGTAATGCTTCATCTCCGACCAGATGCCGTTCTCAGCCTCGTCCAGACGGGCAATATCCAGGGAAAAAAGCTCTCTGACCTGTGCAAAATCGTGACGGGCAAGCTCGCTTAAGCTGCCGCCGACCGGTCCGATGATCTCGCAGGATGTGCTGTAGGCATTTTCATTGTTTGCCATGCAGAACGCCAGGAAACAATGCCATAGGTTTCCGCGGAATCCGTAGGTCACTGCCAGATCGATGAGCTGGCTCGCGCATGCATACGCATCCGGGCGTGCCCCGCCTTCCTCTGGTTTTAAGAGGCTGCACATATCGTCAAATAACTGCTGATACCGCAGGTTGCGGTATAAAATCATCGTATTTTTTCTTCTTTCTTCCATCATTTTGCCTTTCCGATTACCATCACATTCTTTTGCGGCACTTTCAGTTCCAAAAATGCCTGCCCGCGGACAGTAACCCATTTCATCTTGTCCTAAGCTAAAGAGTCTAGTAATTTCCTAATATTTTTACATTTTTCGCTTCGCGCATGATTCCGTACAGTGCATTCTGCACACCGGCATCCTCCAGGTTTCCCTCGATGTCCACGAAGAAGCGGTACTGCCAACTCTCCTCCGGGATCGGGCGGGACTCGATCATCCGCATATTGACATCATTGAAAATAAAATTGCCGAGCATGCTGTACAGCGTACCGCTGCGGTGCGGCAGCTCGAAGCAAAGGCTGATTTTCTCCGCGCCCGCCTGATAGACGCGATCCTTCGCCAAAATCAGGAAACGGGTCGTGTTGTCCGGACAGTTGTTGATCGGACCTGCCAGCTTTTTGAGTCCGTAAATCTCTCCTGCTACCTCACCTGCAACCGCCGCCTGTGACGGATCCTTCTCATCGCGTACCTTCTGTGCCGCCACAGCATTATTTTCCATGCTTAGCTGCTGCCAGTCGTGCTGGTTTAAGAAGTCGCTGCTCTGCATCAGCGCCTGCGGATGTGCATAAACACGCTTCACATCGGAAAGTTCCGCGTCCGGTGTGCCAAGCAGGTAGTGATGTACCGGCAGAAATGTCTCCGCCACGATCACATTGTCGTATTTTAAAAGCAGATCATAGTTGTCCGTCACGGCACCGGCGGAAGAATTTTCAATCGGAAGCACCGCAAAATCGGCTTTTCCCTCCTGAATCTCCACCATCATATCCTCAAACCGGCGTACATGATGGATATCCGCGTCTTTTCCAAAGAACTGCAGCGCCGCCGCATGACCGTAAGCGCCCTCTAATCCCTGGAACACCACGCGTTTTCCGGCGGTTTCAAGCTTCTCCACCTTATGGAAGCCCAGATCCGGACCGCCGACGCGCCCTGCGATCGTCTGATACTGATACCGGCGGCTCAGCGTCATCATCTGCAAAAACAGCTCGGCAACCGCCTGCTTGTTGAACTCGCCCTCTGCCATCGCCTGAACTGACTCGATCTTCTGTTTCTCACGCTCGGCATCGTAAACCGCCTTTCCGGTCGCGATCTTATACTCTGCCACCTCGCTGCAAAGGCGCATTCTCTCCTCAAATAACTTTTCTATCTGGGTGTCAATCTGGTCCAGACGCCCTCTTATCTCCAGCAAATCCATCTCTTAGTTGTTCTCCTTTTCCATCTCTGAAAGCATCCCTGCGATCTTTTCTCTCGTATATGCGCCGACAAACTTCCGGTTCTCCGGATCCAGCTCTTTCACGATGAACGGCTCGCCGAACTCAATCACGACATGGCTCGGACAAATAAGCGGAATATGCTTCTCAAAGACCTCCGCTGTTCCCTTGATCGCCACTGGAACAACCGGACAGCCAGATTTCTCTGCAATCTTCAAGCTTCCCTCTTTAAATGGAAGTAGATCGGAAAGCTGTTCATTTTTATTGCGGGTTCCCTCCGGAAAAATCCAGACAGAAACGCCGCGGCGCACCTTCTCGATCCCCGCCAGAATCGTTTTTAAACCTTCTTTTATATTATTCCGATCTAAAAACAGACAGTTGACATTGAGCATCCATTTTGACAAGAGCGGAATCTTCTCCATCTCTTTCTTTGCCACAAATCCCATCAGTCCCGGAACCGTCGTATAGCCAACCAGGATATCAAAATAGCTCCGGTGGTTTCCCACATAGAGCACCGGGCGATCCTGCGGAATATTTTCATATCCGCGCACCTCTACCGTCACACCTGCCATTTTGAGCAGTTTTTCAAAAATATTACGCACCATCTGGGTGCTTTCTTCCTCCACTGCGACCGGATCTACCTGTCCCTGTTTATCCATACGGTGCAATGTGCCGATGGAACCAACAAGGAAGCTGACGATCGTTCCTACTATCTTTATCGCGCGAAACATACTGATACCTCTCTTTTCTCTTGTATCTGTCCGAAACCGTCTGGTTTTTATCCTGCTATTTTCATTTCCAGACAGACTGCTTTACTGTCTCATTATATAGAAAGAAGCAGGGTTTTACAAGACTTTCCTTGTAAGACATCCTGCCTCTGTTACTGTTCACGCATACGTGCCCAGTATCGGAATTTTCCGTGGCTTCGCATTTAAATACGGCAAATTCCTGCTGCCACCACGTTTTCTTACGGCACTTTCGGTTCCAAAAGTGCCTACCTGTGAACAGTAACCTGCCTCTCTATTTTTTATGGATTCACAATCTCCGTCTTTCCGCTGATCAGCGCTTCCACCTCGATTCCACCTATCTCGCACAAGATTCCCTCATAGCTTTCCAGTGTATCGCTGTAATACACGCTGTAGATAGACACATCCTCAGAAATCTCTCCATCCAGATAGTTTTCCAGCGGATTTTCTCCCAGATCCCGGAAAGAACCACCCAGCTCCATCATCAGCTCCCAGCTTTCCGGATGAATGTCCTGTTCATCCAAATCATGTAGATACATCCAGAGCGCCATGCATAGAATCCTCGCCTCGGCTTTCGCCCGCACTTCCTTCGCTTTCTGTACCTGTCCGGACATGATCGGGATCGAAACTGCAACGAGAATCGCCACAATCCCGGTCACGATCAGCAGCTCTGCCAGCGTAAAGCCTGACCGTGCCCTAGCGGAACTGGTTCTTTTCTCTGTCATAGGTATATCCCACCGCCTGCAGCTTCTTCTCAAGCTCCGACCGTTCTGTATCAAACGCACTGCATAATTCATCTAAATCCGGGTAAAAATCTCTGAGCTGTGTGTTCACAAAGCTCAGGCACATAATCGGATCGTTCGGTATTTTTCCTGCCATCTTTTTCCCTTTCTGTCCTTTTATTCATACTCAAACGTAACCGTCACATAGTAACCGCGGTCATTTTCCTCGATCGCCTTTACCACGCCGTGATCGGCGGGAATCCGGTCATTCAGCTTAAAAAGCCCCGACATCGCCACCGCCGGTTCAATCATATAATTGACATTAAACGGCGTCACCGACTCCGTCACCTCTACTGTCTGTCCGACTTCTACCAGTCCCGGACGTTCCATTTTAAATACAACATCTCTTGTCACGCCGTTTTTCCTCTTCTTTCTGGTCTGATCCCCAATTCTGGCTGCCGGCATATCCTCACGCCGTGCCTCTGATTTCAAAATTTTTTTACACGAACCATAACCGCCAGCTTACCAGTTTTCTAGTATACGGCACTTTTTTCCTTTTATCAACTGCGCCCACATAACCTACCGTTCGTTTTTTTCACGCGCCATCCGCCGCAGCTGCCGAAATCCAAGCCATGCCAGTAAAAGCAGCAGCAGACTTATACTGATCGTCAGTCCGTAGTGAATCCACCGTCTCCAGAACGGAATCGGGAGGTTTTCCACCGGCGCAGTCTCTGTTTCCACCAGAGTTCCCGTATCCGCTTCTATTTCTGTCATCTCTTCCACATCCAGTTCCGCTTTTTCATACTCCATCCGCCTCCGGTAACGCTCATATGCCGGAAGTCTGACCGTTCCCCCGTACACTGCCCGGCAGTCCCATACGCGGCGTTTTGCCTGTACCGCCGCATTGCGGCACCAGATGCCAGCCTCATCCTGATAAGCATATCCCTCCCAGCTTGCCGACTCAATCTGCACCTCATCCTCCGATAGCCCTGCACTTGCAAGCAGTTCTTCCCTGCACGCCTCCAACGGCGGCACTTTTTCATCATGCATCACGACAGTTTCACCCAGCCGGTATGTGTCCGCCCCGTATTCGTGAAATACGACCGAAATCTCAAATCCATCCTGCCAGTGTTCGTTCTCATAAGAGGTTCTTTTCAGATCCAGCATAACCGATACGGTCTTCCGGCTCTCCCGATCCTCCACCTCCATCGGCGCTCTCGCCGGGATCTCCTGTTCCCGCGTCACGGATGGATAGACCATCTCCCCCGAAACCTCCCGCGTTCTGCCGCACACCGGCACCGCCTCTATCTCTGTCCCCACAAGCCGGTAGGTAATTTTCCCCTCTTCCAGATATTCTTCCGGCGCTTCTGGTATCTCAGCCTCTTTCAAATAGGAAGAAGAATAACGGATCCGCCGTTCTCCCGCCTTATCTTCCTGTGCGTAAGCCTGTCCGCCGGTGCCCTGCAGGCACAGCAGCACAAATGTCAGCACTGCCAGCCTCCCGCCATATCTTCTGTCTTCTCTTTTCCCCATACATTCTCCCTTTCTGCCATTCCCCGGCAAATGTCTCCTGCCAGCCGAACCGCATTCTTTCGTAAGCACGTTCTAAATTTCCGTACTCCTCTCTCAACCTTCTCCATCCTTTCTAAAATTGTTATTGTTCACGCATACGTGCCCCGTAACGAAATTTGCCGTGGCTTCGCATTAAATGAACAGTAACCTGAAATTTTCTGTGCTGAGTTTAAATCGGCATAAAATACCACATCACACACAAATATCATTCAAGATATAAGATGCCATGTTTTCTAAATGCCGATATGATGTTACTGTTCACGCATATGTGCCCAGTAACGGAATTTGCCGTGGCTTCGCATTTAAATACGGCAAATTCCTGCTGCCACCACGTTTTCTTACGGCACTTTCGGTTCCAAAAGTGCCTACCTGTGAACAGTAACGATATGATACTTATATTCAGCACTGCTCAATCATATGACTGCTATTTTTTTGTTTCATAGGACGCAGTTTCCCCTGAAACAAAAAATGCATTATGAAATTTCATAAATACCCGGATATTTCTGTGAATCACAGATGCCCTCTTTGCGGGCAGAATCATCGAATGCCGTCCGGAACCGGACTTTGAACTGCATCGTACCTTTATTATAGTCTGCCCTATCTCAAAATACAATTTATAAATCGCTCTCGCGGCATTTTCTACAAAAACACCTTTTTATCCAGCATTTACTTATAAGTGTTATATAAAAAATCGAATACGAGTTTCTTTTTGGTACGGCAAAATGACTTGACTGAACAGCAGATTTTAGGTATACTTGCATATAGGTACATTTTACAAAATAAGAGCGGAGGAAATTAAACTATGAAGTGTCTTATCATTGACAAAGTATACGCTGGTATTGCTGAAGAACTCAGCAAATACATGGAAGTTAAAACTGCAGAGAATCTGCCGTCCACCAAGGATCAGTTATTAGCTGAAATCGGTGACGTAGACGTTCTGATCATGCGTGTAGATCCGAAGATCGATCAGGAGATCATCGACGCTGCTAAGAACCTGAAGGTTATCGGCGTTTGCTCCGTTGGTCTGAACCACATTGATATGGACTATGCAAAATCCAAAGGAATCCAGATCTTCAACGCACCGGGCTTAAACGCTAACGCAGTTGCAGAGCTGACCATTTCCAAGATGTTAGATATCTCCCGTGGTACTTTCACAGCTAACTACGATGTAAAAGTAAAACACGAGTGGAACAAATATAAATTCGAAGGTCGTGAGCTTCGCGGCAAGACTCTGGGTGTTATGGGCTTCGGTCGTATCGGTAAGAGAGTCGGCGAACTTGGTCGTGCATTTGGTATGACTGTCGTTGCTTACGATCCATTCCTGAAACCGGAAGATTTCGAGAAAGAGCATGCAACTGGCATGTCCGTAGACGAGATGTTAAAGGTAGCTGATTTCGTATCTATCCACGTACCGCTGACACCAGAGACAAAGGATCTGTTCAACGCTAAGTCCATCGCTGAGATGAAGGATGATGCAGTTGTTCTGAACATGAGCCGTGGTGGTATCGTAAACGAGAAAGACATGTACGAGGCTCTGAAAGCTGGCAAGATCGGCGGCTACGCAGCAGACGTTATGGAGAACGAGCTGGCTGGCAGCGGTCTGACAGGTGATGATACATTCGCAAGCCCGCTGTTCGAGTGCGACAACTTCATCGTTTCCCCGCACATCGGCGCTCAGTCCGTAGATGCTTCCAGAGACATCGGACTTCACATCATTTCCAAGGTAAAAGAGGCTCTTTCCCTGTAATCAGGAAACCAGTCTTATACTCATATAGGAAATCCTGCGGAAATCGTTCTGCAGAAACTGCATAAAGACAGGAACCGGATGATACTCTCGCCGGTTCCTGTTTTTTTGTTTCATAGGAAACTACTGGAATACCACTGGTTCCTCCAGCAGTTCCGTCCGCAGCACAATATACGGATACGACGGCTCTTCCCCGGTCGGCTCGCTTCTCTCCGGTCCTTTTAACTCGGTCTTGACGATGATCGAATTGTCCGTCAGGTACAACTCCGGAACCGTAATGCTGTAACCGCCGGTCTCCTGCTTGCCGTACCCGGCAGCTATGTAGAGGTCATTTCCGCTTGTGTAAGTCAGGCGGAAGGAATCGTTCTTCTTTTCTTCTATGATCTGCGCCAGCTCCTGCGGCGTCTCATCGGGACCTATGACGGCAAATTCCAGATCCCGCAATTTTTCTGCCTGTTTTTCACCGCCGCATGCAACCGCATAGACCCCCGCCAGAAAGATTCCCATCACAACCATAAGGCTTAGAAGCCATTTTTTCCTGCTTTTCTTACTTTTCATCAAATAAAAAACCTCCCGCTCCCCTGCACGCAGCCACGCGGCAAAATGCTTTGATTTACTGCATTTTATGAAGCGGAAGGTTGTGATATTCAATCTTTTTTCCTTTTTCCCTGGCATACGCCAGCAGCCGGTCGTTCGCCGCCGCCCAGCCCCCATACTGCCTGCGGCACGCAATCACGCACTGGCACGCATCCAGACATTCTCTGGCTTCTTGTTCCTTTTCCTCTGATATTTCTTCAAATGCGGGGACTGCAATCAATCTGGACGCCAATGTACAAGCCGCCGGATAATCTAAGTCGGCTTCCGATACGATCCCTGCCGCAAACGTGGTTCCAGCTCTCTGAAGCTGCCAGAAGACAGCGCGCCCGCTTCCTCCTCCTGCCAGCACAAACACCTCTGGTGCCCCCTCCGGACGTGGAAGCTCCATACTGCCGCCTGTCTGACGGAAGCGCCCTTCCTCGACCTGGAACAGCTCGGAAAGATGTTCCGGAGTCAGCATCTCTTCCGGGCGTCCAAACCGGCTTTCCTGCCCCGGGCTGACGCACAGCACCCAGTCAGAGACGCGCTCCGCCAGATCAAGTTCATGAATGGATAAAATGACTGCCACCTTCTTGCGGCGCGCCAGCTCCTGCAAGACCGACATAAATTCCAGCTTATAACGGATATCCAGATAGGAAGTCGGCTCATCGAGAAGCAGCAGTTCCGGCTCCTGACAGAGCGCCCGCGCCAGCATCACCCGCTGCCGCTGACCGTCGCTGAGCGTCTGGAAGTCCCGCTCCCGAAGCTCTGATACCTTCACTGCCTCCATCGCCTCATCAACTGCCTTCCAGTCCTCCTCCGAGAGGACACCAAACCGCCCCGTGTACGGATAACGCCCGGCTGCCACAACATCCCGGCAGGTCATCCACTCTGCATGGACCTTTTCCGTAAACATGACCGCCATCCGCCGTGCGCGCTCCGTTCCCTTCATTCCCAGAAGGTCCGCGCCGTCCAGGTAAACCGCACCTCCCAGAGGGGGAAGCTGCGCGGCGACACTCTTTAAAATGGTCGATTTTCCGGCTCCATTCGGTCCGACTAAAGTCAGGATCTCACCCTTCTTTATCCCGATCCGGACTGGATTTAAGATCTGTTTTCCACCGTATCCAACCTGTAAGTCCTCTGTATAAAAGTAGATCTTCTCCTCAATTTCTGGATTCATGGTATTTTCTCCTCTGCTGCTCTATGCTTTAGGTGCTCTTTCGATGTTTCCGCATCATCACAAAAATCACGACCGGCGCACCGAAGACAGCTGTTACCGTGCTGATGCTCAATTCCGTCGGGGCAAAGACCGTCCGCGCCAGCCAGTCGCTGAACAGGCAGAACACACTTCCGCCCAGGAAACAGCCCGGAATCAGCACCAGCGGTCTTGTATCGGCAAACAGCCAGCGGATCAGATGCGGAACCGCGATTCCAACAAAGGAAACCGGACCGGCAAATGCCGCTACGCAGCCAGATAAGATGCTGGACAAAATCACCATAAAGAAACGCAGATGTGCGACATTGACTCCCATGCTTTTCGCATACGTCTCCCCCATCTGGTATGCGCCGATCGGCTTGGATAACAGAAACACCGCTGCCGCTGAGACAAAGGTCACGCCCGCCATGACTGCCACATTTTCCCAGGTCATACCAGAAAAACTTCCGCGCGACCAGTTATGCAGGTTGACAATATCCGCATCGCTGGCGAAGGTCACAACAAAATCCGTGATTGCCGAGCAAATATAGCCGATCATCACGCCCCCGACGATCAGCATTGCCATCTGTTCCATCTTCCGCGCGACCAGAAGCACAAACAGCATAGAGAAAAGCGCTCCGGCAAATGCCGCTGCCACCAGCATCCCCGAATTGATCGTAATATTCCATTCCAGAAATCCGACCATCACAAGTGCTACCAAAAGCTTTGAACCAGAAGAAATTCCCAGCACAAAGGGACCCGCGATCGGATTGTGGAAAAAGGTCTGTAACAGATACCCTGACAGTGCCAGCGCCCCGCCAAGGATCAGCGCCGCCAGCGCGCGCGGCAGACGGATCTCCCAGATGATCGTCCACGCCATTCCACGCAGCTTAGGCTCCCGCAGTTCCTGTAAAAATTCCATGAGTGGAACCGATACACTGCCCGAGCAGGCGCTCCAGATAAGCGACAGGAGCAGCAGCACAATCAGAAGCAGAAATGCGGCTGCGATCCGCACCTGTCTGCCTGCCTGCGTCAGGTTTCTTTGTCCTTTTTCCTGTTTTTGTCTGTTTGCTTCTGATACTGAACGCATCGTTTCTCCTATCTATCTTTATTACACTTTCCTTCCTCACGACTGCAATTTATACAGATATGTCCCATCTTCCTGGCTTCCGCTGAAAATCGCATGGATATCTTCCAGCATCGCTCCAACTGACATAGATTCCTGATAGAGATTCTTCGTCGTACACCAGACATTTCCCGCCTGTACCGCCTTGAAATCCTTGAGAACCGGCGCTTTTGCCAAAAGCTCCGAAATTGAGTGAACCTCCCCGTCGATTGTGCTGTTATAAATCAGATAATCGGATTCTTTCGCGGCTGCATAAAATTCTTCCATCTGCATATTGACGGTCGAAGACCGCTTTCCGTCATCCCCCAGATGACCGAATATGTATCTGCCGCCCGCTAATTCTATCATTTTCGGTATATAATCAGAGGAACGGCGCACGTTCACGCTGCCCTGGTTCGTAATATAGAAAAATGCCGCCGACGGCTTTTCCGCCTGTGCCGTCTGTTCTGTTTTTACGCTCCCGCCTGCGTTCTCCGCATCCGAACCTTCTTCTGTAACACGCTGCAAAGCTGCTTCCTGCTTTGCAAATGCCGCTTCCGCCTCTTTTTCTTTACCGGTCAACACTCCATACAGGCGGATCCATTCCGTCCGCCCCAGCGGATGTGCTTCGTAGCTGGAATGATCCACAAGCACCGGGATTCCGAAACTTTCCAGCTTTTCTTTTACCTCCGGCGAATGGAGAATCATCGTATTTTCTATTGCCAGACCGCAGCCCTCCGAGACGATCCGCTCATAATCCGGTTCGCTGTACTTGCCTGCGTAGAGAATTGACCCATTCTCCATCGCCTCCTTTGCCTCCGGGATGTACCAGCCCGACGCATCGGTTCCCGAAAACCGGATATCCGGGAGCGCTCCCAGCATCCGGAACATATCCATGGTCGCGGTCGCTACCAGATAAATCTGTTTGACCGGGCGCTTAAGCACCTGGATCGAATCCGGAAGATCTTCCGGCACCTTTCCGCCCTCTGGAATCAGAAGAAAACGGCTTCCATCCGCAACCGAAACTGCTTCGTACTGCATCCCGTCCGCATCCTCATAGGTATCGACCGCAAACTGGGTCGCATAGGCAAGCTCCATCCGCGATTTCCAGGTCAGGGACGCACTGATCGCCTCACCCGGCTGTGGAAGTGATGCCTCCGCCACCTGTGCATCCACGTTTTCTGCCGGCTGGGACACTTTCGTACCTTTACCCGCCTCATTGGATGTCTCACTGGCGGATGTAGACGACGCTGCCGCCACCGCACTCTTTCCCGTATTTCCACAGCCACTCAAGAGCAGCAGCCCCATAAGCGACAGCCCTGCCATCCTAAGTAACCTTTTCTTTCCCGTTATCCATCCTATTTTCTTCATTTTTCCCACTCTGCCTCTCTCACGTGCGCCACATACAGCTTCCGGATCGCCTCAACCTCTCCCAGTCCCCGGATGCGGCATTCCACCTGGTATCCGGCGCGTTCCAGGCGGCTCTTCCAGGAATCCTCCTCTTCACCTGCCATATCCTGATTCGCATGGTCGCCTGCAACCACCATGAGCGGCTGCAGCACTGCCCTCTGATAGTGTTTCTGCGCGCCCAATTTCTCGATCACCGCCTGTAAATCCGGCTGCGCCTCCACGGTTCCGATGTAATAATTTGCATAGCCGCCCGCGATCATCCTATCCTGCATCTTCTGATACACCTGATTGGAAGCCGCATCCGTCCCATGCCCCATCAGGCAGAGTGCCGTTTTTCCATCGTCATATCCGCCCAGTTCTCCTGCCATCGCCCGGATCACCGCATCCAGATCCGCTTCACTGGCAAGAAGCGGTGCTCCCAGCGCCAGCCGTTCAAAACGCCCCTGATTCACTTCCACTTCCGCTTTTACATCCATGTATTCAAATCCATCCATCAGATGGGTCGGCTGCACAATCAGACTTTTAATCCCATCGGCTGCTGCCCGGTCAAGCGCCTCCTTCAAATTGTCGATCGACCGTTGATCCCGCTTTTTCAATTTATCAATGATCCTCTGGCTGGTAAATGCCCGGCGCACCTCATATGCCGGAAATGCCTCCGCCACTGCACGCTCAACCGCTCCGATCGTCTTTTCTCGGCTGTCATTGTAGCTTGTCCCGAAGCTGACTACCAGGATTGCCTGTCTTGGTTCCATCTATCCATTCTTCCTCTTTGTTTTTTATCTTTCAATTCAGAATTTTCCCGTTCCTCCTACGCTGCCATATGCCTGAATCTGGCTGACATATAGCTTTATGAATCGAAGCTACTATAGCATATTTTGAAATAGTTTGCAATGAAGCAGAAAAAATGGCACTCCGCCCGTCCAGGCGGAATGCCCCTTTTTCTGCTTTCAGCTCCAATTTTACCAGCTTTTCTATTTCTCGTCCCGGCTGCACGCGCGCAGCTGGTGCTCATGCTCATATTTTTCTTTCGTCGCCATCCCGCCCCGGATATGGCGTTCCGCTTTGTTGATGTCCAGTACTACACGCGCCCGGGATGCAAGCGGCGGATTGATATGGGAAAGGCGCTCGGCCACATCTTTATGCACGGTAGATTTACTGATCCCAAATTTCCGGGCCGCCTGCCGCACTGTCGCATTGTAGTCTATGATGTAATTAGCGATCGCAACCGCCCGTTCCTCGATATATTCCTTCATGGGAGTTCCCCTGAGAACGTTTTTTACATCTTATTACATCGGTTTCCGGTTTATGCAAATTCCCTTTCCCAAACAAAAACACTGCCGATTAGTAGTTCTCCGCACGGCGGTGTTTCCGCAAGTCGTTTCTCTTCACGCCAGCTTCCCACTCTGCCTTCTCCTCATCGGTCTCGATAAGCAGTCCCGGAACTTCCATCGGATGCTCGTTTTCATCCAGCGCTACCATAACCACATAAGCGGTATTAACCAGTTTACGCGCACCGCTTAAAGACTCTACGAATGTATCGACACGCACTTCCATGGAGGTTCTTCCAACGTAAGTCAGCTTACCCTCGATAATCAGGGTATTGTTCAGGTGGACTGCCTCTTTGAACTGCAGGTTATCAACCGATGCAGTTGTCGGATTGCAGTGCGCGTGGCGGCGCGCTACAACGGTCGCTACAACGTCGATCCATTCCATCAGCTGACCGCCAAACAAACGACCAGCACCATTTAAGTGACTATTTAATACAAGCTGTGTCTGGATAACAGCTGAATCCGCTACGCGGCGCATAATTCTTTCTTCCATAATTTATTTCTCCTTTCGAGAAGGATGCCTCTTCCAATCTCCCGCTTTCGAAGGACTTCCCTGTGATATGGTACCTAGTATACTGGCTTTCCCTCAAATTTGCAAGTATTCCGCCGCAAAAATTCTGAATCTTTTTAGTTATACATTCTATTGGCAGTAAACTATAAATGTAAAAAAACGACCGAAGAATCTGGGAGCAGCGTCTGTTGTCTTTCGCTGACTCCCATCATCTTCAGCCGTTCTCTTATTTATCCTCTTCCCGCGCCATGATCATCCGATAGATGAAATCCACGGTTCCATCGATACCGTAGCTGGCACTGTTGATACAGAGATCATAGTTGTTGGAATGTCCCCAGTTTCGGTTTGTATAATAATGATAGTACTGGCTGTGGACATGATCCAGATGCTTTAACATATGGCGTGCCTGCTTGACCGTCAGGGAACTGTCAATCTCCATCGCACGTTTGATACGCTGCTCAAACGGCGCCGTGATGTAGATACTGATATGCGGGATGTTGTTGTTTGCCATGATGGCATCTCCGCATCGTCCCAGAATAACAAAATCTTCCTTCTTCGCCATGTCAACCAGAAGGTCGCTCTCGTTGAAGAAGACCGCATCACGCTTCGGCAGTCCGTGAAAACGGCTGAACTCGCGCATACGCTGGCGCAGGGTCAGATGGCGCTCCGGGATGAATGCCTCACTCGGGTTTACATTGGCATCCTGATCGTGCGCCGGCTCTTTCTTGATTCCCGGCTTGATTCCGTAGCTGACAGAATCCTGTATAGAATCCTTCTGAGCCTCGAGACGTTTCAGAACCGCTTCAAAGATCTCCGCGTCGTAGAAATTGATTTTCAGCTTATCTGCCAGCTTAAATCCGATATTTACACCGCCGCTTCCGTAGGTCCAGCTGATACATACGATCAGGTGGTCATTTTCGGAAAAACGGTTTTTCAGGTTAAATGTATTCAGCTTCGCCAGCTCTGCGTTGATAACGTCGCCGCTCGCGAAACTGGTCGGCAGACTCATGACTTCGGTCAGAATCCGGTTGTACTCGGTCATGACGAGCTTCCGCTCTTCCTTATTCTCGATGGTACGCGCCATGTTTCCGATCAGGGCAATCTCACTTCGAACCAGGTTACCCTGCGGGCGTGTCAGCATCAGATGAGTCAGCTCATCCACGCAGCGCTTCCGGTCACGGTTGAAAACACGTCCCAGAGAAGAACCTAACTGTGCATAAACCTCCGCATCCAGATCGTAAATACTCTCCGCCAGTTCACGGATTCGTTTTTCATCTCTTCCAGGCACCGTGCTACCCGGCTTCTTCCCTGCCGAATCCTTTTCGGCTGCATTTTCCGCACCCGTTACTTCATTCGCATACTGGGCGCTGTCCTTTTCAAGCGCCTGCTGCGTCTGATTTTCCATATTATCTGTATTGGTATGTTCCTGATTGTTGCTCATCGTCACTCACCCCCTATAAAAAGAATAACAGCATATCAAGTGCAAAGACCGGAACCAGAATACCGAACGACCAGAGCAGATATCCGAAGAAGGACGGCATACGCACACCGTTTTCATCCGCAATCGACTTAACCATGAAGTTCGGTGCATTTCCGATGTAGGTATTCGCACCCATAAATACCGCACCACAGGAGATCGCCATCAGCATCTTGATCGGAACCGTTCCTAACGTCGTCACCATGCCCTCCGTAAATCCAAGCGCACCTGCCGTTGTTAAAAATACCAGATAGGTCGGCGTGTTATCCAGGAAGCTGGACAGCAGACCGGTCGCCCAGAACATTTCAAACGGCTCGGAGATGCCCAGGTTCGCGCCATTTGCTTTCAGAATCATCAGGGCTGGCTGCATCGTGATGAAAATACCGATAAACAGAACCGCAACCTCCTGAATCGCGCCCCAGGTAAAGTGGTTCTCACGGCGGATCTCAACCTTCGTGGTCTTGAAGGACAGGAAGGCCGCCACCAGAATGATCACAATCTCAATGATGGCCGGATAGCTTAATTCTACCTCTCCAAACAGATGGATGCCAAGCACCTTTCCGGCTGCATCCTGGAACTGCGGCATGGACGGTAAGGTACCGCTTAAAATAACGGCTGCCACGATCATAACCAGGAAAATCAGGTTGTGCGCACCGCGCAGCTTTACTTCGGTACCCGGTTTACTGATATCCGGTTTCAGACCGCTCGCGATATCCTGACGATATGCCCTCTTATCAATAAAATAGAAGATTGTCAGCAGCACCAGCATATTGAAGAATAAGATCGGCGCCAGATGTAAGCTCCAGAAGAACGGTACGCCGCGCATGAAGCCCATCAGCAGAGGCGGGTCACCGATCGGGGTCAGACATCCGCCGATGTTGGATACAAGGAAAATAAAGAAGATAATGATATGACGTTTCTTCTTTCTCCATGCATTCATCTTGACAACCGGACGAATCATCAGCATACTGGCACCGGTCGTACCGATCCAGCTTGAAAGCAGGGTTCCCAGTGCCAGTAGTCCTACATTGACACGCGGAGAACCTGCCAGGTCACCGGACATCGTGATATTACCGGCAACGCAAAAAAGTCCAAATAACAAAATAATAAAGGTCAAATAGTCATTGACCAGGCATTCCAGAACCGTTTCCAGTGCTGTCCCCGCACTGTAACGCATCGCAAACGGAATGATAAAAAGAATTGACCAAAGAGCAACCGCATGAGGCTGGTGCTCTTCCCACCATTCTGCCTTCACAAGCGGCAGAATCGCAATACAGAGAAGCAGTCCCGCAAATGGAATACACATCCAGAGCGGCACAGAGGATGCCGATGCACCGCCTTCCTGTTCTGCTGCCAGAGCCGTCATCGGATTTGCCATCAAAAATAATCCCAGGCTCGCGCAAAACGCACTCAATCTTTTCACCTTCGTAACCTCCCAACTTTTTTCTTTTTTGTTTTACATTTTCCATTTCAGCCACTCATTATAACAATTTTATTTCCTAAATACAACCGTGTTTTTCACGTTGTAAGCGTGATTTTCCGTGAATTTTTCGTTAAAAGTACCTTATATTAATTCTTATTAATAAGTGTTGTAAGCCTGTGCTCATAACATAAACAAATACCTCTTTTGTGTATAGAAATTATGTATAATACTGTAATTTCACGTTAGTGCCTTTTTGTGTAATAGGGGATTCCAAGGAATTTCCCATTACACAAAAAACCGCCCGCCGATATCCCGACAGACGCTTCCTACATTCATATATAACTTTCTCTTGAAATATACTCTCTTTCCAGAGTTCATATTTCAATTCCATATCTTCCCCGCTATCTTCCATCTTTTTCCTGCAGCTGTTTTCGCGCTTCATTTTAAGCCAGCCGCCCGATCTCTCGCGGTATTCCTTCGTGGTTTTTTTTTTCGATATGTGCCAGTTGGCAAATCTGCCGCTGTATAACCTGCTCTTTCGCAGCGTTCACACATATTCTCTCTCGAACCTGTTTTATTATAACGCTTATTTGTAAAATTTATTCCCGTTTTTTTGTCAAATCTTTGTAAAAAAATCAAGCAGCAAATTGGAGAAACTGTCTCATTTACTTTTTATCTTCTTTATGCTATAGTTAGCCTGTATTTTGCATTCAGATGTATTACGAATCCATTCGGAAATTCCGGTGCCATCCCGTGCTGGAATACTCAATGTCTTATCGTGTTTTATAAATATCAGAAGGATTTTCAGGAGTATTGTATTCATGCAGGCGAATATATTTAAGATCAAACGAAATGAATTGGCTGACGGTTCCGGGCTGCGAACTACGATTTATTTTAAAGGATGCCCCCTGCGCTGTGTCTGGTGTTCAACACCGCAGGCGCATGAGCGCCCGACCCGGATTCTCTGGGACAGCAAGCACTGTCTCTACTGCAATCTCTGTGTCAGCGAATGTCCCACCGGAAGTCTGGCATTTTCAGACAACCGTCTCACCTTTACCCCGGACACCTGTACATTCTGCCGTGCCTGTACGGATCACTGTCCGTCCCGAATGCTTCATTTCGTCGGTCAGATGATGGATATGGATGAAATCATGGAAAAAATTCTTGCCGACCGGGAGCTCTATGGAAATGGCGGCGTCATTCTCTCCGGCGGCGATCCGCTGATGCAGCCGGAAGCAGCCACCGCTGTCCTGAAAAAATGTAAAGAACACGGCATCCGCACCGCGATTGAGACGACCGCTTTCGCCAAACCGCTGGCTTTCTCCCGCTTCATCGCCAACGCGGACATGATTATCATCGATTTAAAACATTATTCTGAAAAGAAATATGTCCAGTTCACCGGTGTCTCAAATCATTCGATTCTGGAAAATCTGGACTTTGCCATCTCTATCGGAAAAAAAGTGGCGGTCCGCATTACCATTACCCCCGGCATCAACGACACGCTCATCGATGCCCGCAGGTATGCCCACCTTTTGTCTGAGCACCACATCAGACATGTAATTCTGCTCTCCTATTCAAATCTGGGGATCATTAAATATGAAAAATACACGCAATCTCCGACGCTTGCCCGCGAGCAGACCTTCTCCGGCCAGGATATGGAGAATTATGCGAATATGCTGCGCGGACTGGGATTTGATGTGCAGATTGAGCAGTAGGGAGGCGGCAGGTTTTTTCCATTGCCGCCTCCCATACATTTTTCCATCTATTTCCTTGTTTCTCTATTTTTTCCCAAATTTTTCATTGATTTTTTTTCCACCCAATGCTATAATGTGTTCAATATTTAATTTATTTATCAAAAAATGAACATGAACCATTTGCAAAAATCCTCATTTTTACAAATGATTTAAAAGGAGGTTTCCCATGCAAAATCCACAATTCCAAACAGCGCCAGAGCCAAAACGCCTGGACTGGACCACGATGGTCGTCCCATTTCTTCTTATTATAATACTCTGTCTCTGCTTTCTGGCTGCGCCAGATGCATCCAAGGCAGTGTTGGAAAATCTCCGGAGCTTTCTCGGGGAAAACTTCGGTGTCGGCTACCTTGCCATCGGACTCGGCATTTTTCTTCTGTCAATCTACATCGCCTTTTCCCGCTACGGAACCATCCGGCTCGGAAAACCGGATGAGAAGCCGCTCTATTCCAATTTTGCCTGGGGTTCGATGATGTTTACCTCCGGACTTGCGGCGGACATTCTCTTTTACTCCCTGTGTGAGTGGGTTCTCTACGCCAATGACCCGCATCTGGCAGAAATGGGCAGTATTCAGGACTGGGCGAGCACATACCCGCTCTTTCACTGGGGTCCGATCCCGTGGAGCTTCTATGTCGTGCTCGCCGCTGCCTTTGGCTTCATGCTTCATGTGCGCGGCTGCCATAAACAGAAATACTCCGAAGCCTGCCGCCCGATCCTCGGGAAACACACAGACGGGCTTGCCGGAACCCTGATTGATCTGATGGCGGTCTTCGCACTGCTGGCCGGCACAACCACGACTTTTACGCTGGCGACCCCTCTGATGAGCCAGATCGTCTCCGAACTCTTCGGATTCAGCGACACCCGCCTCATCACCATCGCGATTCTGGCAGTCACCTGCCTGGTATACACCGTTTCCGTCGTGAGCGGCATGAAGGGCATCCAGAAGCTCGCGGCGTCCTGCGTCTACCTCTTCTTCGCTCTTCTGGCGTATGTGCTGCTGTTTGGCGGTGAAGCACGCTATATCATCGAAACCGGCTTTTCCTCCATCGGAAATCTGGTACAGAACTTTATCGGACTGTCCACCTACACCGATCCACAGCGCACCACCTCATTTCCGCAGACATGGACAATGTTCTACTGGGCATATTGGATGGTCTGGTGCGTCGCTGCCCCGTTCTTCATCGGAACCATCTCTCGTGGACGTACGATCCGGCAGACAATCCTCGGCGGCTACGTATTCGGGCTTGGCGGCACGTTTGTGAGCTTTATTATCCTCGGAAACTACAGCCTGGGACTCCAGGTGTTCGGAAAACTGGATGTCATGGGGCTTTATGCCGCCAGTGGCGACCTCTATTCCACAATCACTGCCATCATCCGCACGCTTCCGCTCGCCCCGATGGTCCTCGTTCTGCTCGCGGCGGCGATGATCGCCTTCTATGCCACCAGCTTTGACGCGATCGTACTGGTTGCCTCCGCCTACTCCTACAAGAACCTGACAAGCGAGGACGAACCGCACATGGCGATCAAAACCTTCTGGTCCCTGAGCCTGATTCTACTGCCGATGGTCCTCATTTTCAGTGATAATTCAATGGCAAACCTGCAGACCGTGTCCATCATTGCAGCATTTCCGATCGCGTTTATCATTCTCCTGATCGTGGCGGCGTTTTTTAAGGATGCGAAGAAATATCTTTCAAGCTACCATGGTATTTGAACGAATTGATTGAGTGTTGTTAAAAATATCCCGAATGTACGTTCCGATGCATTCGGGATATTTTTCTTTATCTATAAGCTCTCCCGCAGATACTCCCGCGTCACACTCCGCTCCGCTTCCAGCATCTCCTTCGGCGTCCCGGCAAAGAGCAGATCGCCGCCTGCGAGTCCGCCGCCCGGTCCGAGCTCCACAATATAATCGGCATCCTTCATCACATCCAGGCTGTGCTCGATGATAAACAGCGTATTGCCCTGATCGGTCATCCGGTTGAAAAGCTTCATCAGACGGCGGATATCGTCGAGATGCAGCCCGTCAGTCGGCTCATCCAGAATAAATATCTGTCCCCGCTCATCCAGCTTGCTCGCCAGCTTCACACGCTGCAGCTCGCCGCCGGAAAGCGTCGTCATCGACTGATTCAGGTGCAGGTAACCGAGTCCGACCTGTACCAGCGTATCGAGTTTCCTCACAAAATCCGCATCTTCAAAAAACTGGATCGCCTGACGGACGGTCATATCCATGACTTCCGCAATATTCTTTCCCTTGTACTGATATTTCAGCACTTCCTCCGAATACCGCGTTCCATGGCAGACCTCGCAGACCGTCTCGATCGAGTCCATATATGCCATATCCGATATAATTACACCTTTTCCCTGGCACGCCGGGCAGGCGCCCTTGGAATTGAAACTGAAATATGCCTGTGCGACATGGTTCGCTTTCGCAAAAAGCGCCCGGATCTCATCCGCGATATCCAGATACGTCGCCGGGGTTGAACGCAGATTGATACCGATATCCTTCTGCCGGATCGAGATCACCTCGCCTGGATACTGGCTCGTAAAATATTCCATCAGGGAGCTTTTTCCCGAACCAGCCACACCGGCGATGACCGTCATCACGCCAAGCGGCAGTTTTACGCTCAGATCTTTTAAGTTATGAAGCTTCGCGTGCTCAACCTGATACCATCCGGTCGGCTTGCGGTACTCCATCTTCATCGGCGTTTTCGTCCGCAGCATCCGCCCGGTCACAGTGTCCGCTTTCAAAAGGTTCTCGTAGCTTCCCTGATACATGATCTGTCCACCGTTTATGCCCGCTTCCGGTCCCATATCCACAATGTGATCCGCCAGAGCGATGACTTCCCGGTGGTGTTCCACAATCATCACGGTATTTCCGTGCTCTTTCAGCTTGATCAGCGAATTTTTGAGATTCTGGATATCGCGCGAATGCAGTCCGACGCTCGGCTCATCCAGCACATACATCATATCGGTAAGCGGCGAATTGATGTAACGCGCGATCTTGATACGCTGCGCCTCGCCGCCGGAGAGAGTGTCGGTTCCACGGCTTAAAGAAAGATAGCTGAGTCCGATCTCAATCAGCGCATTCATCCGCTTCAGGATCTCGGTCTTGATATCGCGCGCCAGCGGATCGTCGATCTGGCGGATAAACTCTGCCGCCTCCGGGATCGGCATATCCGAAACCTCGCAGATATTTTTTCCGTTAATCAGGCAGCTACGGATCTTTGCATTCAGTCTCGCCCCGTGGCACTCCGGACACGTAAAGGTGCTGACAATGCGATCCAGCTCCTTCTTGTGAAGCTGTCCTTCCTTAGATGTAATGATACTGCGGTACATACGCGGATAAATGCCCTCGTACTTCGCGGACTTCGGCCAGTTTGCCGGCGGGTTTTTCAGGCGGATCTGCGGCGAATAGAGAAATAAATCCATCTCCTCCTTCGAATAATCCTTGATCTTCTTGTCCAAATCAAACAGACCGCTGTACGCGTACCGCTTCCACCGCCATGCACCGGTCGTGAACGCCGGCCACTGGATAACGCCCTCATCGTTTAGGCATTTATCAAAATCCACCAGCTTGTGGATGTCCAGCTCCGTCACAACACCCAGGCCCTCACAGCGCTCACACTTGCCGCTCGGATGGTTGAAGGAAAAGCTGTCCGAATAGCCGACAAACGGTTTGCCCACACGTGAGAAGAGCAGGCGCAGCAGCGCATAGATATCGGTGTATGTGCCGACCGTTGAGCGGGAGTTTGCCACCGGCTTTTTCTGATCGATCACGATCGTGACCGGAAGATTCTCCATGCGCTCAACCTCCGGACGACCATATTTCGGCAGAAACTGCTGGACAAAACTTGGAAATGTCACATTCAGCTCCCGCCGCGACTCTGCCGCAATCGTATCAAGGCAGAGCGATGATTTGCCCGAACCGGACACACCGGTAAAAACTGTGATTTTCTTTTTCGGAATTTTCAACGACACATGTTTCAAGTTGTTTTCCGTTGCATTCACAATGCTTATGTACTCCTGATTTTCTCGTTCCATCTGGCATTTTTCCTTTCTTAAGCTGCATTTTCCCGTCCCAGGTTCCTTTATTTTAAAGGTACTCAATGCTATCCTGATCTGTACGCGGCTATCACGCACAAAAGCAGACAGAAAATACCCCTAAGAAGCATTTTCCGTCTGCTTTTTTATTTGACTTCCTGCTTTACACGCACTCCGCCGAACAGCAGAGGCATTGTCTTTCTTGTATACTCTCCAAGCGCATAGCCACCGTCTGAAATGCAGTAATCATAGATGATTGCCCTCTCGCAGAGTGCATACATATGTGCAATCTCGTAATATGGCATACTGCGGGTAATCTGCCCCCGGCGCTGCCCCTCATCGACCAGCTGATTTACCATCTTATAGTAAAAACGGTTCTGGTTTAAAAGATGCTTATCCCCCTTTGTCACCACCTGTGAGGAATAGAGTGACGCCAGAAGCCCTACCGGGATATCCGACTCTATCAGATCATGTACACTGAAGCAGAGCGTCATAAGCTTGTCAAAGCTGTCCATCTCCGGATCCAGCGCCTGCATTACCTCTTCATACTTTGCATCAAAGATCTCTGGGAGAGATGCCAGAAGCTCATCCTTTCCACTATAATAATGATAGAAGCTTCCCTTTGATGTTCCAGACTGCAGGATAATCTCATCGATCGTCGTCTCCTCATATCCCTTCTCATGAAACAATTTCCATGCAACACGGGCAATTTTTGCTTTTGTGTTATTACCCTTCGCCATTTACCTTTTACCTCTTAACTTCTCAATAATCGTAATTTCAGGGAAACATTCCTGGTTATCTAATTTACCTTTTTGTTTACCTGAATCCAGCCGAAAGCAGAGTGGATAATCTTCCTCATCTGCTTTCGGCAATCTAATTTATTTTATCATTCTTTTCCTGTGAAGTAAAGAGATTGTTCATAGTGTCTATTTTTAATATCGTTTTCACATCCGGTGAACTTTGGTATGTGCATGGCAGCTGCACTGGGGATGCACTGGAACTTCTATCAGATCCGTGGACCACGTTTTGGCATCAATGAACAGCATTTTTCCAATCAGCGGCTCTCCCTTGCCCAAAAGAAGCTTCAATACTTCTGCCGCCTGCATACACCCGATCATGCCGGGAATCACGCCAAGCACACCATAAGCAGCCGAATTCGGGTTTCCGGATGGGTCCTCTGCCTCCGGACAGAGACAGCGCAGACATGGTCCGTCCGATGCGAACACGGTAACCTGTCCCGCAAATTCACAGATAGCTCCATATACATCCGGCTTTCCCAGCTTCATACATGTGTCACTCAGCAGATAGCGGGTTGGAAAATTATCCGAAGCATCCACAATCACATCAAACTTTGCAAGAATTTCTTCTGCATTTTCAGCTGTAATCCCCTCTGGGTATAATTCTACCTGCACCGAATGATTCCGGCTCTGAAGCTGCTCCGCCGCCAGTTCTGCTTTTGCCTTTCCAATGTCCTGTTCCCGGTAAAGGATTTGACGCTGCAGATTGCTGACATCCACCCGGTCAAAATCAGCAATCCCGATCGTACCGACTCCTGCTGCTGCCAGATAGAGGCTGACGGGAGATCCAAGTCCCCCCGCCCCGACTACCAGCACCCGGCTTTCCGCCAGCTTTTTCTGTCCTTCTTCTCCTACCTCCGGCAGGAGAATATTTCTTTTATAGCGTTCTTTGTCTATCTCCAAACCAGCGTCTCCTTTCTGAATCAACCGCCCCCCAGTAAATGATAAATCTTCAAATCATCTGCTTCTTCAAGTGTTACTTTATCATAGTCTTCTGGCCAGACCAGCTGTCCATTTACCTTCACGACCAGCTTGGGCCAGGTAAATTTCATGTGTTCCATCACACCCCTGATTGTCAGTCCTTCATGCCAGTCCGGATATGGACGGTTATTCAGTACCATTATATCCACTTCCCTTCTGCAACGTATTAATGAATAGTCTTACTGAAGCGGCTCAACTACTTCCAAAAGCTCCGGAAGATCCATGCCAAGCTCTTTCAGGTGTGCAATTGTCGGAACGCCGTTTAAATTCCAGCCGCGCTTCGGATATACCGCATCAATCAGCTTCTCATATTCCCCTTCTCTGTACTTTCTGGTCGCATCCATCTTTTCCTTTAAGGACATTTTTTCGACTTCTTCTTTTGTAAAACCAACCAGCTCTACCAGCTGACCATCGTAGCGCTCCTGACGGGACAGATATTCTTCTTCCGTAACCGGTCCCTGGGAGCGGTATGGAATCGCGTCGTTCACACGCAGGCCCTTGCCAAGACGGATGTTGAAAATACGCTGGAAATTGTAGACACGCTCAGACATTTTAATCATATCATCCCTATCAATCTTGGTTCCAGTGACACCATAATAAAGATCCAGATAGTTATCTACGTGCTCCGGTACCTTCGCCGGTTCATCGGTCATGCTGTTGTCAGCCGGTACAATGTCATTCCACGGCAGCTTACAAAGTCCCAGAAGACCAAACCAGGTTCTAAACATCGGATAGTAATACAGCGCTTCCGCCTTATCCTCAAAGGTAGGGATCTGGTTATTTACCTGATCCATGAAAATCAGCCATGCCTCATCATGCTGCGGTCCCTTATTGGTCAGACCATAGCCGCCCTGCTGCGCCAGGGATTCTTTGGAAGAATACTCTGAATATTCAAGTCCCTTCTGTTCCATCGCGATATCATTCATGAAATCCATATCGCCCCAGCCCTGCGCTGCAAAATACTCTTTCTGCTTGTGACTTCCCAGTGCCGCAATCTTGCCAAAGCCTTCGTTTCGCGCCATCTGGTGCAGCAGCTCCAGCTCCGCCTCTGCATTGCCCCATACAAGCTCCAGACCGCCGGTTCTCTCCTTATTCAGGATACCATTTTCATAGCATTCCATCAGGAAAGCAGTCATGGTGCCAAAGGAAATCGTATCAATGCCATATGTATCACAGTAGAAATTTACTTCCAGAATTACCTGCGGATCGGTTACGCCGCAGTTCGGACCAACACCGGCTGCTGTCTCGTACTCCGGACCATCCACACATACTTTATGTCCCTTATACGGACCTGTCTTTAATTCAAACTGATCGGCTGTTTTAGCACATGCCATCGAACATCCATACCAGCATCCGTCCGCTCCGCCCTGGGTCAGCCATTTATTTCTCCATACCTCCGGTGCCATCTCATCGATCTTATCCGTTCCGCCATATTTATAATTGTGGGTCGGCAGAATATCATAATCGCTCAGGGTACGCAGGGAGTATGCCGTTCCGGATTTACGCATTGAATTCTGTTTGTCATCCTGTGTCGCCACCTCACGATGGAATTTCAGACCATCCCGGTTCAGGATACTGATATCATATACATGGTTCAGATTTGCTTTTACGCCTTTAAAATGGCATACCAGCGCTTTAATGTGCTTGTCCGCAAAGACACGTCCGATACCGCCACGTCCAGCCTGTTTTAAGCGGACTACATTTCTCTTCGGATCATAAAAGGTAAAATTCAGCATAGAGAGGTTGCAATGATCCGCCGCCGAACCGGAGCATACGACCGCCACGTTTTTGCGATCATTGTCATCCTCCGCATACATGGTTGTCAGCTCTTCTCCCAGTACATGTGCATCTTTATGCTCTAACGGTGCTTTTTCAATTGAAACGGTTCCCTTATTGCCATCGATGACAATAATCACGTCTTCCTCCGCTTTTCCAGTCAGCTCGATCACATCAAATCCGGAGAATTTTAAGAATGGGCCAAAATATCCGCCGACGTTTGAATCAATCGGGATATCTGTCATCGGTGAAATGCTGCATACCAGGCATTTTCCGGTACCGCCGTACTGCGTAATTCCGGCAATCGGTCCTGCCGACATGGTAATGGCATTTTCCGGAGAGTTCCACTTTGTATCTGGATTCGTTGCATCCCACAGATAACGCAGGCAATAACCTTTGCCGCCGGTAAATTTTTCTTTGACCTCCTGAGGAATGTCGATCATATCGATGGTGTTATCTGTCACATTGATTCGAAGGCGCTTATCCGTATATCCATGATACAGCGGCTTTGGCTCATATGTAACCTGATTGAGAACCGTGTGGGCCTCTTTCATTTTTTTGATTTCTTCCATATCTGCGTCCGCATAACGCGGAAGATCACACATTTTAATCATGCCTTTCTCCTCCCTTTACTCTTCTACCAGACGGATTGCTCCGGTCGGACATGCTTTTACGCACAATCCGCACGCCGTACATTTGGACGGCTCCAGATAATCATCACACTGTACCATAACATTCTCCGGACAGAATCCGACGCACATCAGACAGCCGGCACATTCTTTCTTATTCAGCCGGTAAACGCCTCTCGCATCCTCCGTAATCACACCTGTATTGCATACTTCAGAACATTTTCCACACTGTGTGCACACAGCAATATGATGGCTTCCATCCTCCTTGTCGGTAATGCGGATGCAGGATTTCATTGGATCCGAAACCTTGTAAAATGCCTTCGAACAGGCTTCTTCGCACTGGTGGCAGCCAATGCAGAGTGATTCATCTTTCTCTAATCGTCTCATCACAGTTCCTCCTTTTTGCCTAATTTCATTATTTCATCCGAAACAGATACATATCCGTCCCGAATCACTTCCAAAAATATGGCTCCTGCCGAAAGGCGGCAGAAAACTCCTTTTTCATGGTAAATACACTCTGGAAAACACTTTTTTCCATACCCGGAGACGCGGAACACCGCCCCTCCCGCCGCCAGAAGATCCCCCGTATTTAACTGGGTGATATCTATTCCCTCCGTTATCAGGTTTGCCTTGTAGCGGCGGAAGCAGAGTCCCGGTTCTGTCTGCTTCTCCATCCAGTCCCGGGTTTCTCCCGCCAACAGCGAAGTCTGCCTTTCACCTCCCGCTGCATGCCGGTCACCCTCCATTCCGATCCCCCTTCGGAACCAGGCACTCTCCACGGCTTCTCCCGGCTGTCCCCTCTGCCGGAACACATATAATTCACGCACAACTGCTCCCATCTAATTCCCTCTTTTATAAATATAAAATTTCTCCGGTTCTTGCCAGCCCATAACCACCGAGCTTCTCCACTCTCTCTGCAAACTCCCGGCTTTTCAAAACCTCCAGAAAATGCTGTACCGGTGGAAAATCCAGAAACCTGACCGGAATCGCAAAGTCATACTCTTCCCGTCCAACCTCAATAAAATCAAGTCCCATTGCCCTGGCCGCCGACTGGATTCCCATGCCCGCGTCTGCATCGCCGCCGGACACGGCAGCCGCCACTGCCATATGCGTTGCCGCCTCTCTGTCATATCCGTGAATTTCTTCCGGTGAAATACCGGCTTCCTTCAGCTTATAATCAAAAAGAACTCTTGTCCCCGCTCCTCTTTGTCGGTTGACATAATTCAAGCCACGTAAATCTTCAATTTCATGGATTCCAAGCGGATTTCCTTTTTTTACGATAATTCCCTGAATTCGCTCAACGCCCTTGACAAGTGCCATTTTTTCACCCGCAAACAGTTTTTTCAGGATCGCAATATTATATTCTCCTGTCTCTTCATCCAGCAGGTGGGTCGGAGCCAGATGCGCCTCTCCCCGCTTTAATGCCATTAAACCGCCCATACTGCCTACATGCGTACTGGAAAGATAATTACCCGGGTACATACACGGCAGCAAATCTGCCATCACATCCAGAATCAGATCATGGCTTCCGATTGCCACTGCCGTACTTCCAATTTCCTCCAGGGAACGGTATAGCTCTACGTCAACGGTATCTCCCGCCTCGACCCCCTCGCTGTTCTGAGGAATCACACAGAACCCGTCTGCCCGCACCAGGCTCATCGCTGCTCCCGCCCCGCGCGCCAGTGGAGAAGCGACGAGCTTGTCGCCCACTTCTCCTACTTTCACCCGCACATACTCTTTATGTTTCAGGGATGATACAAGGCGTTTAGATATGACAGCCCGCACCGTCGTGCCGGCTGTTTCTGTACGTCCTGCCAGTTTCTGCAGCACAGGAATCACAAAATTTTCAAAGTTGATATAGGCGGATACCGGATATCCCGGAAGTCCGATCACCGGTTTTCCATTGACAATCGCCAATATTACCGGTTTTCCCGGCTTGATTGCCACCCCGTGTACCAGAACCTCCCCCAATTCCCGAAGTACATGAACCGTAAAATCTTCGGTTCCTGCACTGGAGCCGGCATTGACAATCACCATGTCATATTTTTCAACTGCCTCTGCCACCTTTTCTTTCAATGTTTCATACTCATCCGCAATCGGCGGAAAACGATGGGGCACACCGCCATGTTCCGTTACCAGCGCCTCAAACACTCTCGAATTCGATTCGATGATGTCCCCATCCCTGGGTTCCTGTCCCGGCTCTATGATTTCGGTTCCCGTCGGAAAAATCGCTACCGACGGCTTTTTCAATACCTCAATCTCTGTAATTCCGCCAGACAGGAGAACACCTATATCAATCGGGCGTATCTCATGATAACCGGGCATCAGCATCTCACCCGCTACGATATCTTCTCCGATCGGGCGCACATGCTGCCATGATGCAGCTGCATCCGTAATCTGCACCGATCCATCTTCCTGCTCCAGCAGATCCTCCGCCATGATAACTGCATCGCATGGTGCGTGAATCGGATCGCCCGTATCCACCACTGTAAAATCTGTACCCGGATATAGGGTAAGTGGTTTCCGCTCCGATGCTCCCTTTGTTTTCTCTGCCTCAACCGCGATTCCATCCATCGCCGCCGCATTGTAAAGCGGGGAACAATATTTCGCATAGACTGCCTCTTTTGTAATCCGGTGCAGACTTTCCGTCACGGGAATCCATTCTGCCTTGGGGCTTAATAATTCCCCCAGTGCTTTCTGGTAAAGGGCTTTTGCCTCGTCCACCGGTGTATTATTCAGATATAAATTTCTCTTTGCCATCTCTGCCTCTATTCTGTTTCCATCAGGCTCTGCCGATCCTTTATCCTCCGCCGCCCTTCTGGAAGCAATTCATTTTAAAAACGGTATACCTTCACCTGCTCACCCTTCTTCAGTCCCTCCTGATTCATATCAATCAGAACGTAGCCGTCTGCCTCTGCCATCGTCGAAATCAAGCCTGATTTTCCAAATACCGGTTCTGCCTCCAGCCCCTGCGGAGCCATCTGAAGCTTTACCAGCAGGCAGGTTGTTTTTCCGGGTGCACCCGCCAGGTTCGTTGTCATAAAGGCTTCTAACGGAGGTTGATCCGGCTGACCGGTTACCTGCTTCCAGAGCCACACAAATAATAAGTGGAAAACGGTAAGCGCTGCTGCCGGATGCCCAGGAAGTCCTCCTAACAGCGTATTTTTCTCTTTATCATATCCCAGAATCGTCGGTTTTCCCGGTTTCAGTGCCAGCCCATGGGTAAATACTCCCTCCTTGGAGATGCGGTTTAATATCTCCATAGTCATGTCCTTCTTTCCCTGGGAACTTCCTCCGGAGATCAGAATCAAATCACATGCTTTGACCGCCTCCCTGATTTTCTCCTCTAAAAGTACCTCTTCATCCCTCACCGCCTCTGCCGAAACAAGCTCCAGACCTGTCTTCTTCACATAACAGGACAGCGCCCATGTATTAATATCCCGCACCTGTCCCGGTCCAGGAACCTGATCGATCCTGACCAGTTCGTCGCCCGTCGATAGAATTGCCACCTTCCACGGTTTAAAAACCGGAACCTGAACCACGCCAAGCGCTGCCAATGTTCCCGCCTGCGCCGGGCCAATCCGGGTTCCCGCTTTAAGGACTATATCCCCGGTTTTTACATCTTCTCCCGGAAGCACGATGCATTTCCCATACGGAACATTTTCATACAGGGCAACCTCATCTGTTCCGAACCGTTCACTGTATTCTACCATCACCATGGCATCTGCCCCTTCCGGAACCATGCCGCCGGTCGGCACATAGGCGCAGGTACCCGGTTCAATCTTTGATACCGCCGGATGTCCTATCTCTACTTCTTCCAGCACCTTCAGAAAAACCGGGATACTTTCCGTTGCGCCCGCCGTGTCCTTTGAACAGACTGCATACCCGTCTACACTGGAACGGCGGAATGCCGGAATCATTTCCCCAGAGACAATATCTTCTGCTAAAATACGGTCAGATGCATCTGCAAGCGCAACGTGCTCCGTTTCTGGCAGGCACTCTTTTGCCGCTTTAAGCAAACGTTCCCGCGCCTGCGCCAGCGTATCAACTTTCAATAACTTCATAATTCCTCCCTTGCGGCATGATTCTTCTTCGCGAAGGTATGCATCCACGCGAAGTGCTTCTGATTCATGGACCGCCTCTCCGAATGAAACAAAAAAACGAATACAGAAAACATTCCGCTCTCTGTATCCGTTCCTGATGATGCAGTCTGCCTCTTACGGCTTTCTGCTGATATTCACTTATCTACATCAGGCTTTGCTTGGGCTGGCGGAATTTACTGCTCTTTTCCAGAACTTCCGGGTCTTCATCCCGGTCATCCGAGAGCTATTCCTTTCCAATGCATCGTCTGATGCGGGGAGGCACCCGCGTTTCCCCGGATACCCATTGGCTTTTCTTCCATCCTGTGAATCGGTTCACAGCTTAGGCAGAAAAGCTCGAAATCAACTCTGTATAACTGCCGCTCTCGTGCGACAATTCTCTTTCTCATGATTTTCTACCAGAAATTATACCACATTTTCACAAACTGTGTCAATCATCCCAAGCAAAACTCTTTCCATTTTTTTCACATTCAGCGCAATCATCTCGCATTTTTATTCATATTTCTGAACTTTTTTCATTTTCGCGATATGAAACCTCTGTATCTGCCAGATATCGGCGTATGGACGGGTGAGAGGGGTGAAGAAGGATTTCTTCCGGTGTTCCAGACACCAGAACATTCCCCTGTTCCATAAAATGTACCTGGTCACAAATCTTGCGGACATGCACCAGCTGATGGCTGATTAGCAGCCATGTCATCTTATTTTTCGTCTGCTGCTCCCGCATCAGCTGTTCAAACAATTCTGTACTGTCAGGATCCAGGTTGGAAAGTGTCTCATCAACAATCACAAACGCAGGGTCAAATACCAGAGCCCTGATAAATGATAATTTCTGCTGTTCCCCGCTGCTCAGGGAACGGGCATACTGATTTTTTTTCTGCAGAAGCCCACATCGTTCCAGCCAGGCATCCATCTTCGCCTCATCTGGGCGGATTCCCCGTATTTTCAGCGGATAGATCAGGTTCTGATACACCGTATCATGCAAAAGATACGGTCTCTGTGTTGTCATCGTGATATCCCGGGGTGTCAGTCCCTCATAATCAATCCTCCCGCCATCTGGAACCAATATCCCCTGTATCAGCTTGGAAAGTGTTGTTTTTCCGCAGCCATTGGTTCCTATCAGACCATGAACCTTCCCGCTCTCCAGATACAGTTCCTCGATTTGAAGCGTAAACTGACCTATCTTCTTTTGCAGCTTAGAGATTTTCATCCGGTGTCTCCTCCTGTCTGAAATGTTCTGCCAATGTCTGTACCGCAAATGCCAGAAGCATCAGGATCACTCCCAAAAATACCCCTTCATAATAATCGCCTGCACCTTTCAGGGTTGAAATCGCAGTTGTCATTGTCCGGGTGCTGTTTTTTATATTTCCACCTACCAGAAAGACCGCCCCGACCTCACTGATGGAACGCCCATATCCAGACACAACCGCAAAATAAATTTCATTTTTCATTTCACGCAGCAGAAGCCGCGCGGTCTGATGCCGGTCAGCTCCCATCGTCCTGGCAAATGCCCGGATCGAAGGTGCCGTGCGGACCGCATATGAATACACCATTCCACAGACGATCGGAGTGATGATCAGAACCTGGGCTGCCACCATTCCTTTGATCGTAAATACCCATCGAAGCGCCCCAAACGGACCTTTTTTTCTCAAAAGCATATATGTGAGCAGTCCGATGACGACCGGAGGTGCTCCCATCAAGGTCCGGTTCACGCGGACTACCAGCTTTTTTCCTGGGAATTTCGTCTGCTCCAGCACAAGTCCCAGAAAAATTCCAAGCATGGACGCAATCAAGGTTGACCAGAAAGACATCACCAGCGTTACCCGGATAGAATCTATCACTCCGACCGTACCAAAAAATTTTGAAAACAGGTTTCCCATATTTTTTCTCCCAGCATATCCACTGAAACACCTTATGTTCTGCAGGCGTTCTCATTTTCTCAATTCTTAATGACAGAAAACCGGAAAAAGTGCATCCTCCCTTCTCCGGTTTCCTGTTTATACATTATAAATTCTGCAAGGTTCAACTGCCTGCTTTATTCGTTTAAATACGCTAATCCCAGCACTGCCGCATATCATCCGGCAGTATTCTATTTCTGCTCTGCATTCGGGAAGAATAACGGCTCGCCGTACTCCTTTACGCCGTATTCACCGATCAGCGTCTGGATTTCCGGAGAACAGATCCACTTGATAAACGTATTCGCCGCCTCGTTGTTGACATCCGGATATTTCTCCGGATTTACTGCGATAACGCCGTACTGGTTTAAAAGTTCCTTGCTGCCTTCACATACAATATCCATATCCGGGAAATCTGCCTTCTTGGCAAGCCAGGTACCGCGGTCAGACAGGCAGTAGCCACCTTTTTCATCTGCCATCGCCAGTGTATCAGCCATTCCAGCGCCTGCCGATACATAGTTTGGATTGCTCTCATAATCTGTAATTCCCAGCTTCTCCCAGATTCCGGTCTCCTTGTTATGGGTACCAGAGTTGTCTCCACGGGACACAAATGTCAGCTGCTCGTCCATGATCTGTTTAAATGCAGCGTTGATATCATCCGTCTTTGCAATCGGACCATCCTTCGGTCCTACGATCACGAAATCATTATACATAACCTGGAAGCGCTCTACACCGTAGCCGCTCTCCACGAATTCTTCTTCTTTTGCTTTAGAATGAACCAGTATCACATCGACTTCACCATCTTTTGCTTTCTGAATCGCATCACCGGTTCCTACTGCCGTCCACTGTAAGTCAATACCTGTATCCTCTAAAAAGATTGGCTTTAAGTAATCCAGAAGACCTGTATTATCGGTACTGGTCGTCGTTGCCATCAGAAGCGTCTCTCCGGATGCTTCCTTGGTCTCCTCTGCACTGCTTTCCTCAGCAGCCTCTGCGGTTGTCTCTGCGGCGCTTTCCGCCTCCGTTGTCTCTTTTGCGCTTCCGGAGCAGGCTGTCATAGACAATGCTGTCATGGCCGCCATTGCCAATGCAATGATTCTGTTTGTCTTCTTCATGAAATTGTTCTTCTCCCTTCTTTTGTTTAAGAATACGCTGAAAAACATTTCATCGGAACGAGACTCTGGCAGAGGATGCGCCGCCTTTTACCAGCTGCCTTTCTTCCTACATAAGCAGCAAGTCCTACTTCTCTTTCCAATGCATTTCTTTCCAAATGCGGGAGGCATCCGAGTTTCCCCTGATACCCATTGGCTGTAAACCCTGACAATATACTGTGTTAGGTTTTTCAGCTCGAAATATAGTTTTCCTGGCTTCTGCTGTCCGGGTTCTTCTAATACTTCCCGAAACATCCTTATACATTTTTACTATACCATGTCAAAATTCCTCTTGTCAACCGGGCAACTTTCACATGAGCGAAATTTTTTCATTTTTTCAAGCTTCTTATTTATTTTGTTTTTTGTTTTCTACTGCTCTTTTCTACTGTTATTCTGGATTTTTAGTCTTTTTTCACTTCTATCTTGATTTTCCCTTTTCATATTTGTGCGATGCTCTTTTAACTGTGCTTAATTTTTTGTTTTTGTTTTATATATTATGAATATTCAAACCATTTTATCTTTTCCACAATTTTCACTTTCTTTTCACGCATAATATCCTCATTTTTGCCGATTGTAAGCCCCATTTTTCTATGGTATCTTATATGTTATATTAATTTTCTTTTATAGTCATTCCGCACTCCGCTTGTTTCAGCGTGATCGGATGATTATTTTTCAGATTCGTCTGTTAAAAATTAAATTAATACATTTTTTTCAATTTACTCTTGTATTCTTGAGTTGGTTGTAGTATTATAGACTCAGAACTAGAACACAGTCTAGTTTTTTTGCAAAGGAGGGGGAAAGGATGGCAGAAACTCCTTACATATTTAACATCCAGAAATTTTCAACGCACGACGGTGATGGTGTCCGCACCACGATTTTCTTCAAGGGATGTCCCTTACGCTGTATGTGGTGCCACAACCCGGAGAGTCAGCATTATTATAAGGAACTGATTTTTCATCAACACAAATGTACCGCCTGTGGTCGATGCGTTGCAAAATGTAAACAGGGAGCCAATTCCATCGTAGACGGCAAGATTGTATTTGACCGTTCCAAGTGTACCGCCTGCGGCGTCTGTACCGATTGGTGCATCACAGAGGCCCGGGAGTTAGCCGGTAAGGAATACACGGTAGATGCACTTGTCAAGGAAGCGATGAAGGACAAAATCTTCTATGAGCAGTCCGGCGGCGGTGTAACACTTTCCGGCGGTGAGGTTATGGCTTCCCAGCATATGGACTATGTGGAAGAGGTCTGTCGCAAGCTCCACGAGAACGGTGTCAGCGTTTTCATCGACACCAGCGGCTACACAGACTATGAGAATCTGAAGCGGATTCTTCCTTACGTAGATGTTTTTCTTTACGACATCAAAGTGATGGATCCGGAAGACCACAAGAAGTTTATTGGCGTTGACAATTCACTGATTCTAGAGAACTTAAAGAAATTAAGTGATGAAGGCGCAGGTCTTTATATCCGGCTTCCGATTATCCAGCAGGTCAACGCAACCGATGAACACATTGAAAGTGTCATCCATTTCCTGAAAGAAAACAATATTCACGCACGTCAGGTAAACCTTTTACCTTATCATGACATCGGAAAGGGTAAATACGCCAGCCTCGACATGGAGTACCATGAGGATGAGATGAGCGTACCGGTGTCCGAGCTTATGGAACACTTTAAGTCCATGTTCGAAGAACAGGGATTCAACAAAGTCAATATAGGAGGATGATTTAAATGGCAGAGAAAATTGATACTTCATTCGTAATCAACACACCAGAAGGTCTGTTAAAAGACAATGACCGCGGATGCACCGAGAGAATTAAAAGACTGAGAAGAATCAGTCATTCCACCCAGCCGCATCTGGATCTGGAAAGAGCCAAAATTGAAACCGATGTTTACAAAGAGTACGAAGGTTCCGTATCTGTACCGGTTTTAAGAGCTCTCGTTCTGAAAGAGTACTTCTCCAAGAAAACTCTTTACTTAGGTGATGATGAACTGTTAGTTGGTGAGAAGGGCAAAGACCCGCAGTGTTCACCGACTTTCCCGGAGCTGTGCTGTCATACCATCGAAGATATGCACATCATGAACGATCGTAAACTGGTTAACTTCACTGTTACCGAAGACGATCTGAAGCTTCAGGAAGAAGAGATCATTCCGTACTGGAAGAACCGTGCAGTCAGAGAGCATCTCTTAAAAGCTATGACCCAGGAGTGGAGAGACTGCTATGAGGTTGGTATGTTTACCGAGTTCATGGAGCAGCGTGGACCGGGTCATACAGCCGGCGGCAAGAACTTCTACATCAAAGGCTACGGTGACTACAAGAAGGAGATCGAGCAGGCTATCAAGGATCTTGACTATTTCAATGATCCGGAAGCTTACGACAAAGAGCAGGAGCTTCGCGCTATGGATATCTGCTGCGATGCTATCATTATCTTAGGTAAGAGATATCATGATCTGGCTCTTGAGAAGGCTGCTGAGGAGAAGGATCCGGTCAGAAAAGCAGAGCTCGAGCAGATTGCAGCTAACTGTGCGGTTGTTCCGGAGCACAAACCGGAGACCTACTGGCAGGCACTTCAGATGTACTGGTTTACACACCTTGGTGTTACAACCGAGTTAAACCCGTGGGATGCATTTACACCAGGTCGTCTGGATCAGCATCTGATTCCGTTCTATGAGAAAGATACCGCTGCAGGTACTCTGGATGATACAAGAGCTCTTGAGCTTCTTGAGTGCCTCTGGGTTAAACTGTTCAACTCTCCGGCTCCGGTTAAGGTTGGCGTAACCTTAAAAGAGTCCGGTACATACGTAGACTTCGCAAACATCAACTCCGGCGGTGTGAAGGAAGATGGTACTGATGCAGTTAACGCTGTTTCTTACTTAATCCTTGACTGTATGGAAGATATGAGACAGAACCAGCCGAACTCCAACGTACAGATTTCCAAAGTTACTCCGGATAAGTTCTTAAAGAGAGCTTGCGAGATCGCTCGTCAGGGCTGGGGCCAGCCGGCATTCTACAATACCGATGAGCTGATTCAGGAGCTGGTAAATCAGGGCAAATCTCTGGTAGATGCAAGAAACGCTGGATGCTCCGGATGTGTTGAGACAGGTGCCTGGGGAACCGAGGCTTATTGGCTGACCGGTTACTTAAATATCCCGAAATGCTTACAGCTTGCTCTGTATGACGGCTACGATGTAATGTTCAAAAAACAGATCGGACCGCACACCGGCAAGGCAGAAGATTTCAAATCCTACGATGAACTGTGGAACGCATTCAAGACACAGCTTGAGTACATCATCGATGTTAAGATGCGCGGCAACCTGGTTATTGAGAGAATCTACTCTCAGATGATGCCGGCTCCGTTCCTTTCCATCTGTACCGATGACTGTATCAAGAAAGGTAAAGACTACAATGCAGGCGGCCCGAGATACAACACAAGCTACATCCAGGGTGTTGGTATCGGCACTATTTCCGATGCACTCTCCGCTATCAAGTTCAACGTATTTGACAATCAGAAGTTTACCATGAAAGAACTCATCGACGCTATGAACGACGATTTCAAGGGTCATGAGGACATTCTGAACCTGGTTAAGAATAAAACTCCGAAATACGGCAACGATGATGATTATGCAGATGACATCATGGTAAGTGTATTCAATGAGTACAAAGATTATATTACCGGCAGACCGACCACCAGAGGCGGTGTATATCATGTAGATATGCTTCCGACCACCTGCCACGTATACTTCGGTGATGTTATGATCGCTACTCCGAACGGCCGTCTGGCTCATAATCCTCTGTCTGAGGGTATCTCTCCTGAGAAGGGTGCTGATATCAACGGACCGACCGCAGTTGTTAAATCCTGCTCCAAGATGAACCACTGTGAGACCGGCGGTACTCTGCTGAACCAGAAGTTTACTCCGGCTGCTATCGCAGGCGAGAAGGGTATTGACAACCTGGCTGCTCTGATTCGTTCCTACTTTGCTATGAACGGACATCATATGCAGTTCAACGTTATCGACCGTCAGACTCTGATCGAAGCTCAGAAGAATCCGGAAGAATACAAGGAACTGATCGTCCGCGTAGCTGGATACAGTGACTACTTCCGCAACCTGGATAAACCGCTTCAGAACGAGATCATTGAGAGAACCGAGCAGAGCTTTGGAGGCTGTGGCTGCTGTTAATTGCTCGCAACCGTTTGACAACTCTAAAAGTTTTCATTGCAACATATTAATGCCTTCTATGAAAATGATATAGCCCCAAAAGGGCGGAAAGCTCCGGCAGCGAAACTGCCGGGGCTTTCTTATTTCTTTCTTTTTCTATCTATCTTCCCATTCTTATCGCAATATCCGGTTCCTTACTGTACTTCCTGTCCAGCTCTACTCTGCTAACATTTTTGACCTTCTCAGACAAATAACCGCCAGGGCAACTGCCAGTCCGCCTGACAGCACCTTGCTGATCATATAGGCTGTTACCCAGTTTCCCGGTATCAGGGACGCTACAAGGGTCATCTGACCGCCTACCACATAGGCGCCTGCAACAGAGAAAGCCGCATTTAATACTTTTCCGCGCTTATCCATCTTGGAAAACAATGGCAGCATCGCAAGGCTCTGTATAAAGGAAAGGAACAGTCCGACAACTGCCTCCTCATTGATACCCAGGATCGCCCCGATGCGCTGGATCGGCTTTTGGAGACGTTTTAACGCCACCTGCGACAGCACCAGACCGCCGCACGCTGCGATGACCATACGGAGTACCATAAAAAGCATTTCCTCAATCAGAGCATTCTCGACAACCGCATACTTCGGCATAAAAATTCCGAAGACTGCCACACCAAACAGGAAAAAACTAAAAATACGGATCGCATTTCCGATGAAAATCATGATCTTCATCGTCAGCTCCGGAACCAGCACAAATGCCGCAATCAACACCACGCACAGCACCAGCACCGGGATCATATTAAAAAAGAGCTGACGGACAGGCAGACCCAGCATCAGACCTCCGACCGCCAGACCAGACGGTATGGCAATCAGCCCGAAGATGAATCCCCGCATCAGCTCTCCTATTTCATCTTTTCGAACGGCTGCCAGAAAGACCGGCAGCTGGTATCCGACCGTCATTCCCAGACTGCCTGCTACCATCGCACCGGTAAATGCTGCCAGCGCCGGTGTCGCCGCCAGCTTCTGTGCCATGCCAAGCGCCCCCATATCCGGCGCCAGAAGGCAGCTTGGAATGAGCGCCGGATCAAATGGCATATGCTTTGCCGCCTCCGCAATCGCTTCCGCGTGCGTCTGCACATATGTAACTCCGATCGCATAAAATCCTACCGTGGACATCGCCAGACCGCCCATCGTGGCAAGCCCCTTTTCAAAGTTCGGCATCAGCCCCAGCTTTCCTCCCAGTATCTCATCCAAAAGCCCGGCTGCCGCAAATACAAGCATGATCGCAATGAATATGTTCATAAGACCTACCTCTCAGCTTTTCCCTATTTCTCTATTCCCCTGTTTTCACTTATTTTCCCTCTATCAGGCACATTTCTCTGTCAATCACAATTCTTTTTTACCTCGCCAGCAGCTGTATCAGCACGCCCCCGATGGTCAGCATCAGTGCCCCGCAGGAACGCGTCACAATCTGTGCAAATGGAAGCAGTTCCATCCGTTTTGAACTGCTGAGCACCGCTACATTTCCGGAGCCGCCCATGTTCGTTGTACACATCCCCGCTGCGATCGATGATTCCAGCGGATAAAATCCCATCTTGATGCCGATCAATCCGGCGGTCAGTGTGATCGCCCCGACAATCAGCACGACACTGAGCAGATAAAATGGAGTGATCGTGTGTAAAATCGTCTTTAAATCAATCAGCGTCGCCCCGATTCCGGTCAGCGCCGCCGCTGTCCAGCTGTGGATCGCGAACTGTCCCCACTCTCTCGCCGCGTCCTCCAGGCGCTCTGAAAGGATTCCCGTTCCCTTCACAATCACAACTGCCACAATCATCCACGCATACGTCGGTACAATCGAAATAAAATGATGGCAGAGCGCCCCCAGTTCATAAAATGCCATTGAAATGATAAGCCCCGTACATAAGAGTGCGAAGGTCGGTTTCATCGGAGGCTGTTTCTTCACTTCGTGACCATCATTGACAAGGCAGCCATTTCCGGTCAGGGATGGCTTTCGCTCGCCGATATTATTGGCTAAACCGCCAAAAATGATCGCCACACAATTTCCCAGCACCGTCGCCGGTGCGATCCGCGTCAGGATCTGTCCGGCGTCCGTCCCCAGAACCGACGAATACATTGCCGACAGAGGCACTGCTCCCGCCGTCATGCCGCCGCTCGTCATCGGAATACCGATATACAGGATGCCTTCCAGAAAACTATCCCCCATCACCATACCGAGCAGACCTGAAAGTATCACGCCGACTGCCAGCGATATGACAGCTGTCGGAAGCAGTTTCACCGTTGCGCGGATCAGAAGCCCGCGGTCGATATTGAAAAGACTTCCTGTGATCAGCGCTGAGATATAGAAGACCAGAAATCCTTCTTTGTTGACAAAATTGTCCAGGATCTCATGCGTCTGCTCCGGAATCAGCCCCAGCGCCTGGATGACCGCCGCCCCCAGAATACAGATGACCGAGCCGCCCAGGTACGTTTTCACAACCGGTGTATGATTTCCTAAAAAATTGAGTCCCTCGCCCAGCACCATCAGCGCAATCATGCCGCCGACCAAGCCTGCCGGAAGACAGTCCATATACATACAGACCACCACCAGCGCCAAGATGCCTAGATACAGAGGGATGGAAAAACCAGCGATCGTATTAGCTTTGCCAGATATTTCTTTCCTCTCTTGCTGCATTTTTCATTTCACCTCTGAGTATTAATTTCTTCCACAACACTTCTTATATTTCTTCCCAGATCCGCAAGGACACGGATCATTCGGATAAATCTTCTCCACCTTTTTCGCGGTTACCGGTGCTGGCTGGGACATTTCCGGCACCATCGCCGGCATGCCGCCGATCATACCTCTCTCACTTAATTCCCACGGTTTATTTCCGCGGTTTTCTTTTGTTCTCGTATTGTTGAACGCATCCATGAGAAGTCTTAAAAATTCGCCCATCTGCTGCTCGCTCTGGAAGACAATCCCTTCTTCATGCATCTTATTCATCAGTTCTGCCGGTGATTTTCCTTCATAACTGCTGGCCCACGTCTCAAAGCACCATCTAGCCGCTTTCTCATACGGCACATCCAATTTTTTTATGAAATAGGACTCCAGCTCCTTATAAGCCAGTACCCCTGCCTCATACCCTTTCTGACAGATTTCATCCAACTGCTGTGCAGACGGAATATAGAATTTTTTATTCTGCTGCTGTTTCAACAAAGCAGTGAGTCCATCACCCTCAAAAACTGGAAGATGTACATACAAGCCCCTCTCGGAATAAAGCGGATTCTCTTTCGGCAGGTCCTGCATTCCCAGTTTCTCCATCGGGAAAATGCAGGATTCTGTGATGTCCTCCGGCATTTCCTCCAGCATCCCGATCATTTCTTCGATCGTGCCTTTCACCTTCAATTTGTACAGTTCATACAAAATTTCCAGCGGCGCAATCTCATAATAATCGATAAAGAAGCTGATACACTTCATCAGCCAGCCTTTTTTGCTCTGAACCGCCCGGAATGCCTCATCGTCAATCCCGCTAAAACCCTGTGCAATCTCTTCAAAGACAGTGAAGCAGTCACTCACTTCCTCAAAACTTCCAAGTACGTATTTATATAACTGCATTCCATCCATAATCTCTTCTGCAGAAATTTTCTGTGGCTCGGTACAGGCTTTGCAAAAAAGCACCATCTGCTCTTTCGTCAGGCATGAAAGTCTACCCCGGAGTGCCTCTTCCGTCGTTAAATATTCTACAATTCGGTCAATCAGGTCATCCTTTTTAAGCCGGGAACAGTTCTTTAACTCGTAGCTTCTTGCTTCGTTTAATAAGTCTTCTTTGGTCCATTCTTTTAAATATTCTCTTAATAACATACCATTTCCTTTTCTCATCTTACATCGTTTCATGCTTCTCTTCATATTTTTTTATTATACTTTTAAATGCACATGGATTGCAAGATATATCGTTACATATTTCTGCTTCGCGCGAGTGCGCATCATTGGCATTACACAAAAATACAGCCTGTCTCCAAACTTCTCAGGAAACAGACTGCATTGATTAAGGATTATGGTAAATAAAGGATTGTCGTAACTGTTCAGTAGGTCTGCGCATTTACTGCGCTGACCGTACGAAAACATGGGCCAGCAGGCAAAAATCCCATTGCCGCAGGCAATTCTTGATGGATTTTTGCGCGTAACTGTGAAGGTACTGAACAGTTACAGATCATTAATGTTTGTAATCGCCCCAAATCTGAACCTGGCCGATTATTTTCACTTCGTACTCTTAGTCTCAGATTGATCATTATCCTGTTGTGTACGGCGCCGGTGGTGCCTGCGACCCACCCGTTGGCTCCGGTGTTGGCTCCGGCTGGGTCGGTTTCACGCTCGGCGTCGGGTTTTCGGTCGGTTCTTTCGTCGCCGGTGCATCACTCGGTACCACACTCGGCGTTTCACTTCCACCGCCGCCTCCAGAATGTCTGCGTTCTTTGGATGTTCTGGAATTCAGCTTCGGTGTATCGGCATTGGTCGTCTCTAAGATGGTCATCGTTCCGTCTTCTGCCACTTTTACCTCAAAGCTTCTCGCCGGTCTCGGCTTGCGGCCGCCGAACGATGTGCCATCGTTTTCAAACGTATAAGGAATTCCGTTGATACTGACAACGCCCGTTGCCATCTCTCCACTGTCCGGTGTGCCAAAATAATAGGTTTTTCCATTGATCCAGACAACACCGCTGACCATTTCCCCCGACGCCGTACAGAAATACTGTTTGTCCCCGTCTTTTACCCAGCCGATCTGCGGTGCTCCCTGTTCATTCAGGTAATACCATTTTCCATCGATCTGCTGCCAGCCTGTCTGCACCTGTCCATTTAGGATGTAGGCTCTTGCAGCTCCTGTACCTACCCATTCGGCAAAAGCAGGTCCAGCATACAAGCCCATGCTCAAAACGGCACTGAGTGCACAGGCACCCGCCTTCATCCATTTGCGTTTTCTCATAGCATACCTCCTCGTATTGATCGAAAAGCTGTCTTTCATGTATTTTTATTCTGGAGTTTTTCTTCTTTTTCACGATTTCAAGCTTTTCTTGTTGTATTCATCTTATCATTTGTTTTATTTTTCTACAATTTGCACTGCACAAGATGTCATTTTTTTTACACAAGATGTAAAAAAATGATACACTAGCCTTGACAAATTGATTTTCAGAAGCTTTCATCCACAAACACAAGGGCGGGAAAAGTTCCAGAAATGAAAACCCCGGCTGTGAGTGGATAAACTTACTCACAGTCGGGGTTCCCTTTTCACATCTGTATAAAATCTCTTAACCGATCACATCCGCCATATCATACCGTCCCTCCGGCTTTCCTGCCAGGAATTTGGCTGCCTGTACCGCACCCTTTGCGAAAATCGCCTTGGAATAAGCTGTATGATTAAAGGTAATCACCTCATCCTGACCAGCGAAAATGACATCGTGTTCGCCTACGATTGTGCCGCCGCGGATCGCCTGAATACCAATCTCCTTCGCATCACGTTTCTCACGTGTAGCGGAACGATCGTATTTGTAATGGTATGTATTGCCCATCGCCTCGTTGATCGAATCTGCCAGCGCAATCGCCGTACCGCTCGGAGCATCCACCTTCTGATTGTGGTGTTTCTCCAGAATCTCAATATCAAATCCAGCCGGAGCCAGAATCTGCGCTGCTTCTTTCAGAAGCTTTAAGAGCATATTGATACCAAGAGACATATTTGCAGAGCGAAGAACAGCTGTCTTCTCTGCCGTCTCTTCTACCTTTGCCAGCTGTACCTCGGAAAGTCCTGTCGTACACAAAACAACCGGCATTTTCTTCTCTGCACACCAGTCGAGAAGTTCATCGACAGCTGCTGCATTGGAAAAATCAATCACAACATCCGCTTCTACCTTACATTCGTTCAGAGACGCAAAAACCGGATAATCATTTTTCTGCTCGGTTCTCATATCAATACCCGCAACGATAGAGATCTCCTCGTCCTTCGCTGCGATTCCGGAAATAACCTGTCCCATGGCGCCGTTGCAGCCATGCATAATTGCTCGTACCATCTGTTAAAACCTCATTTCCCTATCTCATCCTAATTTTAACGGTTCTTATCACTCTTTCAGGCTGATTCCGTAATTTACCAGTTCTCTTCTCAGACGATCGCGGTTTGCCGGTTCCATATCCACTAACGGTTTACGGAACGGACCCACTTCCTCGCCCATCATGTTCATCGCTTCCTTAACCGGAATCGGGTTTACCTCGCAGAACAGCGCCTCAATCAGTGGAATTGCATCTATCTGCATCTGTCTTGCCTTCGCTACATCGCCAGCCTTGAATGCCGCGCACATATCATGTACCTGACGCGGTGCCACGTTGGATAATACGGAGATAACGCCCTTTGCGCCCAGTGCCATCATCGGAACCGTCTGGTCGTCGTTGCCGGAGTAAATATCTACTGTTCCGCCTGACAGGCTTGCAATCTGTGCGATCGCGGAGAAATTGCCGCTTGCTTCTTTGACACCGACGATGTTCTCATATTCCTTGCACAGTGCCACGATCGTCTCCGGGGTGATATTGACGCCGGTACGGCTCGGTACATTGTACAGAAGGATCGGAAGATCAACTGCCTTTGCGACCTCTGAGAAATGAACCTTTAAACCCTTCTGGGTTGATTTATTGTAATACGGGGATACGAGCAGAAGTCCGTCTGCGCCTGCCTTTTTCGCTTCGGTAGACAGATATACCGCTGTCTCTGTGCAGTTGGAACCGGTTCCTGCTACAACCGGGATTCTCTTATTTACGACCTGGCATACGAAACGGATCACCTCGATGTGCTCCTCATGGCTTAATGTAGCCGCCTCGCCGGTCGTACCGCAGGCGATAATACAGTCTGTGCCGCCAGCGATCTGTTCTTCTACGATCTGCTCCAGTTTCTCATAATTTACGCTTCCATCCTCATGAAATGGCGTTACCAGCGCTACGCCTGCTCCTTCAAAAATAGACATTTTGTTTCCTCCTTATTCTTTTGCACGATGGCTGAGTTTCTATTCCAGAGTCCGTTTCTGTCCCCGCTTCAAACGAATGTTTGCAGCCTGTCGGTCCTGAGCGTACAAAAAGCTGGCACGACGGCCAGCTCTATGAATTCAAATCCAAACTCCCAGTAGCTCCCCATCTGTCGATGACAGTTACAGAATTCTTCATCCTGCACCCAGGAACTGCAGATACAGGCGCCGCAGCCCTTCGGCGTATCATCCTTTCAGCTGTCTTCTCCTGCACCTGCCGCATCCGACCGCTTACTGATAATCAACGCAACCTCTACTTGTTTTTTCTATCTTAGCATTACTTTGAATACTTGTCAACCGTTCATGCACGCATGATCGTTTGACGGCTTCAGGCATTCCAGGCGCGTCACCTCGTCTGCATGCTCCTTGGCCCCAGCCGGGCATACTTTTCCGGTCAGAATCAGATCGACATTCTCCTCGCGCGCTGCCAGCAGTGTTTCCAGAGCATCGTCCCCGACCAGTTTCTGATCTAACACCCCAAGAAATTCATCCAGAATCAGCATATCGCATTCGCCGGTACAGAGTACTTTTTTTGCAAAATTATACCCGTTCTGAATATTGCAGAGCTCTTCCTTTTTGCCTTCTTCAGAGAGATTTTCATAATACTCATTCTGTTTTTCAAATCGGAATACTTTAAATGCCGGCTCCAGCTGTTTTAACCCATCTGCTGTCTCATGGCTCAGCACTCCCTTTAAGAATTGTATCATAATTACCTTCCGGCCGTGCATGGCTGCACTGACACCACGTCCCAGTGCCATCGCTGTTTTTCCCATCCCGGTGCCGAAGATGATATGAACTTTCCCCTTTTTCATTTCCCTCTCCTCTTTCTGTGCCTCCCGCTGCGCTGGCGCACAGACTGTCTTTCCTGATGTCTTTTTACACACAGGCCTGTGTGTTTTATTTCTATCCATCCAATAATCGTTTTACGAATTCTGTAAACTGCCTTATTCTAGCATATTTTATCTGTTTTGGCAAGCTATGGCAAAACCAGCCATTTATCATGTCCTATCGATTGCATAACCGGCTTCAAAATTTGCTGTAACATCCTAAACCTATCCTATTCTTCCACGCACTCCAGCTTGCTGACCGACACCTCGTATGCCACACGTTTCTCGCACTCTGTCTCGCTCAGTTTCTTCGTATATTCACGGCTCTGCACGCGCCCCCACACGCACACGTGGCTTCCCACGCCAAATCCGGACGCATAGCGGGCATTTCTGCCCCACGCAATACACGGTATGTAATCGGATTTTCCATACGGACGGTTGACCGCCAGCAGCATATCGGCAATCTCGCGTCCCAGCGGTGTTTTCCGGTAGATCGGCTCCTTGCAGATATAGCCTTCCAGAAAAATCTGGTTGGTTTTGGTGTAATCCGTAAATTCTTCCAGGAAATGAATCTCACGGACAAACACAGACAGCACCAGACGGTTTTTCGCGCCCTCATGACGGTTGTAGGAACGGAACTGGCCGATCGCCTCCATCGTCATTCCGCGGTAGTCTTTCGATACATCCAGAAGCCGTTCTGAAATCATGAGTGGAATCACGTCCACCTGATCGCTCAGACGGCTGACTGCCAGGTCTGCGATATAAAATCCTTCCCCGAATACTTCGTGGCTGAATGTAAATTCCGATACGACCTCACCAATCACGCTAACCTTGTTGTTTTCAATCATTTTTTCCGACATAGTATCTCTCTCCTCTTCTTTTTTGCAGTTTTTCACGGCAGGTTCTTGGAGTCCTGCTTCTTACTGTATATATGTATGAGGGGAATGACCGTTTTAGAAGAAGAAGTGAGGGGGAAATTTCGACAGGGTGGGGGACATGAATCGACAGAGGGAATGGGATCGGCAGAGGGACGGAAACGGCGGGGCGCGTCGTTTCCTGGATATCTCTCGCTTGAATATACGAAAAGGAGCAGCTGGCTTGCGCGGCTGCTCCCACTTTACGATTATTTAGCTATTTTTACGGCTGATCATCGCTCTCTTTCTCAGAGTCGGATCAAGAATCTTTTTACGGATTCGTAAGCTGGTCGGGGTGATCTCGAGAAGTTCATCGGTATCGATGTAGTCGAGGCACTGCTCCAGGCTCATGATTTTCGGCGGAACAAGGCGAAGGGCTTCATCGGCGCTGGAAGAACGGGTGTTGGTCAGCTTTTTGGTTTTGCAGACGTTTAACTCGATGTCTTCCGGTTTTGCGCTCTGTCCGACAATCATGCCGGAGTAAACTTTAACGCCCGGTCCGATGAACAGGGTTCCGCGCTCCTGGGCATTGAACAGACCGTAGGTGATGGACTCGCCTGCCTCAAATGCAATCAGGGATCCCTGTTTGCGGTAACTTAATTCGCCCTTGAACGGTGCATAGCCGTCAAAGCTGGTGTTTAAGATACCATTTCCCTTTGTATCGGTCATGAACTCGCCGCGGTAGCCGATGAGACCTCTGGACGGAATCGAGAACTCCAGTCTTGTGTATCCGCCGCCGATCGGGCTCATGCCCTGCAGCTCGCCTTTACGGCTGGTCAGCTTCTGGATAACAGCACCGGTAAAGTCATCCGGTACGTCGACGTAAGCGATCTCCATCGGCTCTAATTTGCGGTTTCTCTCGTCATATTTGTAGAGTACCTCCGCCTTGCTGACTGCGAACTCAAAGCCCTCGCGGCGCATATTCTCAATCAGGACGGACAGATGCAGCTCGCCACGGCCAGATACCTTGAAGCAGTCAGCGGAGTCTGTCTCCTCTACACGCAGGCTGACATCGGTATTCAGCTCCCGCATCAGACGCTCGCGGATGTGGCGGGAAGTGATGAATTTACCTTCCTGACCTGCCAGCGGGCTGTCGTTTACCATGAAATCCATGGAAATGGTCGGCTCAGAAATCTTCTGGAACGGAATTGCCTCCGGTTTCTCCGGTGAACACAGGGTATCACCGATGTGGATATCTGCGATACCGGAAATCGCTACGATCGAACCGATCTTTGCTTCCTGTACTTCTACTTTATTCAGACCCTCAAACTCATAGAGCTTACCGATCTTAACTTTGCGGAACTTGTCCGGCTCATGATGGTTGACGATGACGCAGTCCTGATTTACTTTCAGGTAACCGTTGTCGATCTTACCAACGCCGATACGTCCTACATACTCGTTGTAATCAATCGTACTGATCAGAACCTGTGTCTCTGCATCCGGGTCTCCCTCCGGTGCCGGGATGTAATCCAGAATGGTCTGGAACAGCGGCTGCATATCCACATTCGGATCGTCCAGGTTCTTCTTTGCATATCCAGAACGTGCAGATGCATACAAGAACGGACAGTCAAGCTGCTCGTCGGATGCATCCAGATCCATCAGAAGTTCGAGGACCTCGTCCACAACCTCCTCCGGACGTGCTTCCGGACGGTCAATCTTATTGATACATACGATAACCGGCAGATCCAGTTCCAGTGCTTTACGCAGAACGAATTTGGTCTGCGGCATCGCGCCCTCGTATGCGTCTACCAGAAGGATAACGCCGTTTACCATCTTAAGAACACGCTCTACCTCGCCGCCGAAGTCCGCATGTCCTGGTGTATCGATAATGTTGATCTTGGTGCCGTTGTAATTAACAGCCGTATTCTTGGACAGAATCGTGATACCTCTCTCACGCTCAATATCGTTAGAGTCCATGACACGATCGACTACTTCCTGATTGGCACGGAATACACCGCTCTGGCGAAGCAGCTGGTCTACCAGCGTCGTTTTACCGTGGTCAACGTGAGCGATAATTGCAACGTTTCTGACATCTTCCCGTTTCATTTTCATATCTGCTTACTCTCTTTTCTTATGATGATTCATTACATGTACTAATTAATAATTATTTTCTGTCACAGACAAGCATCCTGCCGTTTCGTCTTTGGCAAAGGATCCGCCCACAAAATAATACAGCTTGTTATTTTAGCATTTTTTTATCCATTATTCAATCTTTTTTTACAATAAAATGATTTTTCCGTCATCCATGCCAAAATAAACTTCATCCAGTTTTTCGATCCGGCATCTTCCATTTGTGCCCTCTATGAGCTTCTTCTCCGCTGCTCCCGCCTGGTCAAACGGCACCAGGATCGTCAGATCCACGCCCTCGCCGTACTCGCTGTCCAGAATCGGCAGCTCTGCTTCTGCCAAAATGTACTGCACCTTTCCAAGCCCGCTGTAGTCTGTCCCGACCTTCCATTTGCGAGCCAGGCATTTTTCCAGAACCACACAGTTTTTAAGACCTTCCTGGACCGCGCCGCCGTATGCCCGCACCAGTCCGCCGGTTCCTAAAAGTGTCCCGCCAAAGTACCGGGTCACAACCGCACAGACGTTGTGAAGCTCGCGTCCCAACAGCACATCCAGCATCGGGCGTCCCGCCGTCTGCGCCGGTTCGCCGTCGTCGCTGCAGCGCGCCACCTCGTTATTTTCTCCGATTGTAAATGCCGAACAATGATGTCTCGCATCCCAATATTTCTTCTTGACTTCCGCAATAAATGCCGTCGCCTCTTCTTCCGATTCCACCGGGCGGATCTCCGCGATAAAGCGGGACTTCTTCTCCACAATCTCGCCCTCTCCGCCCTGATAGACGATTTTATAGCGCTCTTTCATGATTATTCCTCCATCGTAACTGTTCAGTAAATGCGCAGACCTGCTGAACAGTTACCCTCCATCTATACACTACGCATCCTTAAAACGGACGTTTTTTCACTTCTTTAACTGCTTGTAAACCTCAGTTACTGTTCACGCATACGTGCTCACTAACAAACCTTATCTTTTATGATACCGTAAAAAAAACTTCATGACAATAGTATTTATTTATCCTATGAATTTTGATATAATTGGAAATACTGTATTTATTAATAGAATGAACCACTACGAACCCAAAGGAGGTTCTCATGAATTACGGTGTAAAAGCAACCAAGAAACGGATCCGGGCAGCCAATTCCCGGAAGAAGAAATACGCCAACCGGCTGTTTCTGACCTTCTTCAAGACTGCCTTTGTTCTTGTTCTGTTTCTCTGCGTGACGGGTGCCAGCACCTTTATCGGCATGTTTAAAGGCATTCTGGACAGTTCGCCAGACTTCAACCCGGACAGCTTCACCCCAAGCGGATATTTTTCTACTATATATAATAGCGCCGGGGAAGTGACCGACACGCTGGTCGGTTCCAACTCGAACCGAATTGAAGCATCCTACGAGGATTTTCCTCAGGATCTAATTGACGCGTTCGTCTCCATTGAGGACTCGCGTTTCTGGCAGCACAGCGGTATCGATCTGCGCTCCATTTCACGCGCCGTGGTCGGTGTCCTGACAAATAATTATAAAGGCGGCGCCAGCACCCTGACCCAGCAGCTCATCAAAAATACCGTCTTCAACGGCGGTATGGAGACCAGCAAAGGTTCCAAAATCGAACGAAAAATCCAGGAACAATATCTGGCGCTGCAGCTGACAAAAAACGTCGATCGGAAGGTCATTTTAACGAACTATTTAAATACGATCAACCTCGGCAGCAATACGCTGGGCGTCAAAGCAGCGGCGCTGCGCTATTTTAATAAGAACGTCTCCGATCTGACTCTTTCTGAGTGCGCGGTCATCGCCGGTATCACACAGAATCCGTCAAAGCTGAATCCGATCAGCGGCGCGGAGGCAAATGCCGCCCGGCGCAAGGTCATTTTGCAGGCAATGTATGAGCAGGGCTATATCACAAAAGAAGAACAGGAGGAAGCACTGGCGGACGACGTCTACGCCCGTATCCAGAATGTCGACACGGCGCTCAAGGAAAATGAGACACCGTACTCCTATTACACGGACGAGCTGATCAGCCAGGTCACCGAAGCGCTCAAAGAGCAGCTCGGCTATACTGACACGCAGGCGTCCAATCTTCTGTTCAGCGGCGGACTGCAGATTTACACCCCGCAGGATCCGCAGATTCAGGCGATCGTCGATGAGGAAGTCAACAATCCTGCCAACTACGACGCGGCTCGCTATTCGGTTGAATACCGCCTTTCCCTGACCCATCCAGACGGGGAAACGCAGCATTATTCACAGGAAACTCTGAAAACATGGCTCCAGCAGGTCAAGGGACAAAGCGGTTTTGACGGGCTGTTTAATTCCGAGGAAGAGGCGCAGACGGCGATCGATGAGTACCGCACCGCCCTCACGCAGGACGGAAGCACCGTTCTCGGTGAATCAGTTACCATGATTTTAGAGCCGCAGACCTCGTTCGTCCTGATCGAACAGTCCACCGGCTATGTCAAGGCAATCAACGGCGGACGCGGACAGAAGACGGCAAACCGCACCTTAAACCGTGCGACCGACTCCCTGCGGCAGCCAGGATCGACCTTCAAGGTCATTTCCTCCTTTGCCCCGGCATTGGATGCCTGCGGCGCGACCCTATCAACCGTTTACTATGACGGACCATACTCTTCCGGTGAAAAAGAGTTCCGAAACTGGTGGGGCAGCGATTACAAGGGCTATCACACGATCCGCGACGGCATTACCTATTCCATGAACATCGTCGCCCTGCGCTGCATGGCGGACACGGTAACGCCGCAGCTCGGTGTCGAATATGCCGAACGGCTGGGAATCACTTCCCTCGTAAGCCAGGATCAGACTCTCTCGACAGCACTCGGCGGTCTGACAAAGGGCGTCAGCAACCTGGAACTGACAAATGCATTTGCGGCGATCGCCAACGGCGGCACCTACACGAAGCCTGTCTTCTTTACTAAGATCCTGGATCGCAACGGAAAGATACTGATCGACAATGAACCGGAGACGCGGCAGGCGCTCAAAGACTCTACCGCCTATCTTTTAACCAGCGCGATGCAGGATGTTATGCAGAGCAATACAATGTATACGCGTTCCGGTTCCGGGGTTAAATCGACCGGTACGACAGCGGCGATTCCCAATATGAGCTGCGCCGGAAAGAGCGGTACGACCACCAGCAACGTCGACGTCTGGTTTGTAGGCTTTACGCCGTACTACACTGCCGGTATCTGGGGCGGGTGCGACAATAACCAGCCATTAAAAGGCGGCACCGTTTCAAACGGCGGTACCAGTTACCACAAGCGCATCTGGCGAAATATCATGACACGTGTCCATGAGAGCTTAAGCGACCCCGGATTTACGGTTCCGGACAGCATTGAAACTGCTGACGTATGCCGCAAATCCGGCAAGCTTCCGGTTTCCGGCGTCTGCAGCAGTGACCCGCGCGGAACGGCCGTCTACACTGAATATTTCGCGAAGGGCACGGTTCCGGCCGAGACCTGCGATCACCACACCCGCGTGACGATCTGCTCCGCCTCCGGCGGCATCTCGACTGCCTTCTGCCCGACGAACCAGCAGATTTCCAAGACAGTTATGGTCGTTCCGGAAGACGGCGGAGAAACGGACGATTCCCGCTTCTCCATGCCGGGCGAGTGCAAGATTCACAATGGTTCGTCCACGATCATCCATCCTTCTGAGAGCGCCGATTTCTCAGCTCCGGGCTACAGCCCCGATTCAGATAATCTATCGGCTCCGATCCACTCTGTGGTTCCACGCCCGATGACGGGAAGTGGACGGAATGGAAATAATATTCCGATTGTCCCAGCGAATCCGGAGCATTAACAGCAAAATAATATATCTGCAAAAAGCTGCTGTAAAAAGTGACATTCATATGCCTCTTTTACAGCAGCTTTTTATTTCCTCAACTTGATTTTCTTTTGCTTTGCTTTCTTTTACTTTTCCTTTTTTCGTCTTCTCTCTAATCCTTCATCTTGGGTTTGCAAATCAGCGACGACAGATAGCCGAAGATCAACGCCCCGGAAATCCCCGCCGCACCCGCCGTGAATCCGCCGGTGAACAGCCCCAGAACCCCATCCTTATCTATTCCATCCCGCACACCCTTCCAGAGCGTATTCCCAAACCCCAGCAGCGGCACTGTTGCCCCGGAACCCGCCCATTTGGCATACGGTTCGTACAATCCGATCGCACCGAGAATCGAGCCACATACCACCAAAAGTACCATGATCCGCCCCGGCATGAGTTTCGTTTTATCCATCAGAATCTGCACGGCGGCACAGAGGAGTCCGCCGGTCACAAATGCTTTGATATAGTCCATTTTTTTGCTCCCTCTCTAAAGTTTCTTGCAAATACCTATCATTCACCGAACGATTCTTTTCCCTCAAGCACCACTCCATGGGCAATCCCCGGCACATTCTGCCCCTCATTAAAGCTGATCTGGGACAGCAGCGCCCCGGTCGGCACAAACAGGACGCGTTTCCACTCACCCACCTGTATTTTCGGAAGAATATAGCCGCACAGCACCGCCGCCGAGCAACCACAGCCGCTCCCGCCCGAATGGGTATCCTGCGTCTTCGGGTCAAACATTTCGATCCCGCAGTCCATATGGATGCTGGAAATATCCTGTCCTGCCTCGCGCATAAAATCAAGCAGGATTTCCTTCCCCACCATTCCCAGATCGCCAGTGATGATCCGATCATAGTCAGATGGTTTCCGGTTAAAATCACGGAAATTCTGCAAGATTGTGTCTACCGCCGCCACCGCCATTGCCGCCCCCATGTTCATGGAATCGCGCATCTGCATATCGACGATCTTTCCGGGGGTGGCAGCTGAGATACAAGGTTGAAATTTGGGATGCAATTTTTCCTGTCCAGCATTTTTCAGTGATTCTGACGCATTTTCTTTCGCTCTGCGCCCATCTTTCCCTTCATTTTTCTCATTTCCCTCGATCATCACACACCCGCACCCGGTCACCGTCCAGGTTGTGGACTGCGGTCTCTGATTCCCATACGCCAGCGGAAACCGGAACTGCCGTTCTGCCGAGGCAAAATGGCTCGACGCCAGCGCCAGAACCCGGTCCGCATAGCCAGCCCCTGCTGCCATCGCCCCCAGAATCATCGCCTCCCCCATCGTCGAGCAGGCACCGTAAAGCCCGAAAAACGGGATATCAAACGACTCCACACCAAACGAGGTCGCCACAATCTGTCCCAACAGGTCTCCCGCAAACAGGCAATTCACATCCGCCGCCTGTCTGCCCGCCTTATCCAGGCATTTCTGCACCGTCTGGCGCTGCAATTCACTCTCCGCCTCCTCCCACGACTTTTTCCCAAACGTCGGATCCGGCTCCACCCGGTCAAAAAAACTTGCCAGCGGTCCTTCGCCTTCCGTCTGCCCCACGATCGATGCCGCCGATGTGATGATGGGCGGATGCTCAAACTGGATGCTTGATTTACCTGCCTGCATAAAATTCCTCCTGAAATACAAAAAGTGTCATTAAAAATATAATGTTCAAACTTTCGCTACAACCTCAGTATTTACACAAACATACATTTTTATGTTTCAAGAAATCTGCATTCCTCGCAGGCTTCATCCACCCGTTTTCGCCATATTATTAATACTGCACCGCCGCCAGTTTCTCTCTCAGCTCCTGCGGGTTCTGGGACGCATCGACTGCCGTCTGCGGTGTAATCACACCCTCTTTTGCCATACGAATCAGAAAATTATCCATCGTAATAGAGCCCTCTTTTGCACTAGAAAGCAGATAGCTCTGCATCTGCGGTGTTTTTCCATCGCGGATCAGATTCCGGATCGCCGGCGTGAGCATCATAAGCTCACAAGCTGCCGCCCTGCCCTGGCCGCCCGCCCTCGGCACCAGCTGCTGTGACAGCACCGCCCGCAGCGTCATCGAGAGCTGCATCCGGATCTGCGGCTGTTTATCCTCTGGAAAAACACCCACAATCCGGTCAATGCTGTCGATTGCCGAATTGGTATGAATGGTGGAAAAAACAAGATGTCCCGTCTCCGCCGCCATCAGCGCCGTCTCGATCGTCGCCGGATCACGCATTTCTCCAATCAGAATGACATCCGGGTCCTCACGGAGCGCCGCATAAAGCCCCTTATCATAGCTCTCTACGTCCACGCCCACCTCGCGCTGGTTGATGATCGCCTGCGCCGGTTCATAGACATACTCGATCGGGTCTTCCAGCGTAATCATATGGAGCGGACGATTCTGGTTGATCTCATTTAAAATTGCCGCCAGCGTCGTTGACTTGCCGCTTCCCGTCTCGCCGGTTACCAGAATAATGCCTTTATTCCAGCTTGAAAACTGATTCACTGCTTCCGGAAGCCCCAGCTCCGACAGGTTCGGAATCGTACTGCCCAGAAGACGGATCGCCGCAGAGAGCGCGCCCTGCTGCCGGAACAGATTCACACGGAGACGCCGTCCCGCAAACGAAGCACTAAAATCCAGCTGTCCGATCGCCTCGATCTGATCTGCCGCATTGCCTGCCAGCTGGCGTCCATATTCCTCACAATCCTCACGCGTCAGCCCGCCATCCGTCAGCGTCTCGATTCTGCCGTCAATTCTGCATTTTGGCGGCAGCCCTGCAATCAGATGCACATCCGATGCCCTTTTTTCAGCTGCCAGCGCGATTAATTCCTCGATTCCATACATACCATCTGTCTCCTCTTCTCTTTCTGCACCATTTACAGCGCCAGCAGCGTCCGGATCACCTCGTCCACCGTCGAAACACCCTCTTCTACCAGCTTCTGCGCGTGTTCCAGCATCGGAACATACTGGCTCGCTCTTCTGGCTGCCTCTAAGAAACGTGTCCGGTCAGCTCCTTCCAGAATGCACCGGCGCAGCTCCTCCTGAATCAGCATTACCTCAAACACACCGATTCTGCCCCGGTATCCCGAATGGAAGCACTGATCGCATCCGGCTCCCTGCCAGTATAATTTTCCAGGGTTCTCCGGGATTCCTGCCATCTCAAGCGCTTTTTTCGGCGGCTGAATCTGGGTTTTGCAGTTCGGACAGATTTTCCTCAGCAGCCGCTGGGAAATAACGCCTCGCAGTCCCGCCGCAATCAGGTATGGCGCCACGCCCATATCTCGCAGACGGTCAATCGCCGAGATCGCATCTTCCGTATGAATCGTGGTGATAACGAGATGTCCCGTCATTGCCGCACGCATCGCGATCTCTGCCGTCTCACCGTCACGGATCTCGCCGACGCAGATGATATCCGGATCCTGACGCAGAACTGAGCGCAGACCCGATGCAAAAGTCAGCCCCACTTTTTCATTGATCTGCACCTGTGTCGCGCCTTTGATATGGTATTCCACCGGATCCTCCAATGTAATCAGGTTGGTCCGATCCGAAAGAAGTTCGCGGATCAGCGTATACATCGTCGAAGATTTACCTGAACCAGTCGGTCCTACAATCATGATAACTCCGGAAGTAAGCCCTAAAAGTGTATCAATCTTTGCATCCTCCACTGCCGGAATACCGATACCGCGGCGGTTCAGCGTCTCCTCATTTCGTTTCAGAATACGGATAACCACTTTTTCTCCATACAGGGTCGGAAGGGTGGATATACGCATATCAATATCTTTTCCTCTTAAATGCATCACCGCACGACCATCCTGCGGAATTCTTTTTTCGACGATATCGAGCCGGGACATGATTTTAAGCCTCGAAATGACCGAATCCTTGAGTTCCGACGGGATCGTCATGATCCGATGAAGCTGCCCGTCGATACGCATCCTGACGACCATCTCCTCCTCCGTCGGCTCAAAATGGATATCCGAAGCATTTTCCGAAATGGCACGCTCAATAATCGAATTGACCAGGCGGATCATCGGCGTCACATTTTCCTGTCTTTCTCTTTCCGCCATCTGCCCCTGCCCCTGACGCACCTCTTGTGCCGCTGCCGTCTCTGCCTGCATCTGCGCCATCGCTTCTGCCGCTCCCTCGTTGCCATACAAAATATTGATCGCACGCTTCACCGCCGGTTCAGAGGCGATCATCGGCACAATTCTCTTTTTGGAAGTATGCTGTGCTTCCTCAATCGCCATGAAGTTCAGCGGATCCGCCATTGCCAGATAAAGCTGGTCTTTGGAAATACGCACCGGTACGATCGTCATTTTCTTTGCCAGGTTTTTCGGCACAAAACGCGACAGTTCCGGGCTGATATCGACCCGCGTCAAATCAATATAGTCAATGCCCAGCTGCATGCGAAGCGCATCGATCAGCTGACCTTCCGTGATATAATGATGCTTGACCAGCGTTGTTCCCAGACGTTCTTTCTCCTTCGCCTGATAGTCAAGCGCCTCTTTAAGCTGCCCTTCTGTGATCAGTCCCAGCTCCAAAAGCATGTCTCCCAATCGCTTTGTACGCATTCTCTCTACCTCCCTATAAATATGGATCTAGTTATTCAGCCATTTTACTGCGGAAATCCCGGATCCGGTCAAAGCAGTCCCGATCCATCTCGATGGCCGTCTGATTTCCAGTCGTCACAATCCACGCTTCTTCCAGAAGCCGCCGGATGATCCGCGCCGCCTCTTTCTGATCCTCTGCGGTCGTCTCACAGATCTCCTCTGTCCAACGACGGATCTGTACAATATCCAGGCCATTGTACGCATACTGCATCGCTGCCATCCGCCGTCCCAGGCATCCGCACGGCGCCGTCGCATTGCCGTAACTGCTTAAAATATAGCCATTCCGATCTGCCTCCGAAAGCTGCAGTTTTTCCAATACACCCGCTGCCGCCCGGATCGCCTCGATCGTCTCACTGACCTTCGGATCCCGGTATGTACTCGCCACGATCCGGTCCATCGTCGGCGTAAATGCAAACGACGCGCTGTAGGCGCCGCCTTGAAAACGGAGCTGCGGCACAAAATACCGGTCATCCAGCGCATTTACATACGGAAGAATACGCCCGGAAAATCCATCTACAGCGCTCAGCTCTGCCGAAAAGACGGTATACTGGCTGGAGCTCTCCACAATTACCGCCTCCCTGCGAGCCGGAACCGGGAAGGTATACCCAGCATTTTCCCCTCTGTTTTCCGTTTTATTCTCATGGTCTGGCATCTGTTCTCCCCGCAGATTTCCCAGAATCCGCCCCGCACAGTTCCGCATCCATTCCAGATTTTCCCTCGGTGCAACATGAAGGATCGTCACCGCTGTTCCATGCAGGATGCGGTCGCGCACCTCCTCCATCTTCTCTGCCAGCTGGAAGATCGCTGCATCCTCCTGTTCCAGTCGCCCGCGCAGTTTTTTCAAAAACTCATAAAACGCCTGTCCGCCGACATATTCCTGATACCGCGTATTGATGCTATAGCCAGATGCCGCCAGACGCACCGCCAGCGAATACGCATCACTGCGCGACTCATCACAGGACGGAATCGTCTCATCCAGTGCCTGAAGAACCGCATTCTTATCTCTCCACAGTGGATGTGATAAGAGTTCCAACAGGACATACAGGCTCTCTTCATAATCCTCCGCCATCCCATACCAGCTGACCGCCAGCGTCGGATGGCTGTTTCGTCCCGCCCGAACCTCCGGATGTCCCTCATTCATGGAAAAATCATGCAGATAGCGCTCAATCTGATTTTCCTTTTCCATTCTGCCATACCGGGCATTTTCAAGCTCTGAAACAAACATTGTATATAAAGGAATGTAAAAACGGTCCTCTTCCGGCACGCCGCTCAAATCCAGGTATAAACGGTTATAGCTGATCGCTTCCAGATCCGACGGCGATTCATAGATCGAAATCCCATTTATCTCATATATCTGATATTCCGGCGTCTCTTCCGGCGGCGGAAGCTCATCGATCCGGATCATAAAATCCGCATTCGAACACTCCGACGCATTCCACGCATCAAAATCCAGGGTTTTCGCAATCAGCGCATCCAGCTCTGCCTCGCTCATCTCCGCCTTCATCTGCGCCAGATACGCGTCGCGCTCCTGCTCCATCGCCTCTGCCATCCCCGGCATCGGAACCGTCGTGACAAGAACCCGCCGCTTCGCCGCGCCAAGCTCTGCCGCAAACCGGCGAATCTCCGCCTGTGCCGTCCCTGCATCCAGAGAATCATAGGCTGCCGCCTCATCCGCATACACATCCGCATCGCCCGTCAGTGCCCATTTCAGACTGACTTCCGGCACGATCGAATCCGCAAATACATCCGTATCTTCGCCTGCCGTATAATCATGTATCGCCCGCGCCTTGAGCGCCGTCTCCACCACTGACGGGTCGATCCCGCGCTCCTGCATCTCGCATAATGTCTCATCCGACACCTGCCGGAACCGTTCTGCATCCTTCGGACTGCTGTCTGTCATTTCGAAAACAAAAAATGGCTTTTCTGCCTCCATCATCACCGATGCACTCGCATCACAATGGATGCCCGCCGTCCGCAGCTTTTCCCTGAAAACCGATCCATCCACATTCATCATTCCCGCAATGATGCTGTACTGGATCAGCTTTTCCCATGAAATGCCGCTCAGATCCATCGCATACGATACCACCGCCGCATTCTCCGATGCGTCTCCCCGGTAAGCAGGACTGGGAACGGTTGCCTGACGGAAGAATGATTCTCCCCCATTTTCCAAACCATCTGGCTCGGGGCTGTAAAACGCACTCATCCCTATATTCTGCATTTCCTGTTTTTCCTGTCGCCCGCTGCCTGACTGGAAACTCCATCCGTCTTCTTTTCCATAGCTTTTCTTTGCATCACACAGATACTCTTTATCCAGGAATGCCAGAAACCGTTTCCAGTCCAGATCCCCATACAACAAAATCAGAGCATTATCGAACCGATAAAATCGATCATACATCTCCATCGTATGTTCATACGTCAGATCCTTATAAAAACGGTGCGCCTGTCCATTCGCATTTGCCGCCGTCTCCCCCGGATACAGCGCCCGCAAAACATTCCGCAGTGCCTCATTATCTGTATCATTCAGCATGCCGAAATCCTCGCTGTACACCGTTCCTGCCAGCGTAATCGGGCTTTCGCGGTCGCGCAGCTCATAGCGGACCGCTTCACGGTCAAAAAAGCGGCGTTCCCGCCGGATTCCCGGCGCTTTCATGCAGCTTAAATACACATCTGCCATCTTAAGCAGCTGTTCCTCGCTCTGGCTGCACACCGGATATGCCGTAAACGGTATATAGGTAAATGCATTTACAAATGTGTGGTATGTCTTGCTGCAAAGATCAAAAAAAATATCCTTACTCGGATATTTATCAGAGGAAGCAAGTACCGAATGCTCAAACACATGATTCGTGTCCGTCTCATCCAGATGCGGTGTCCGATAGGAAATCGAGAATCCCCGGTTTGTATCTTTATTTCTGATATAAAACAGGGACGCCCCGCTTTTCTCATGTTCAAAATACAGTGTCTGCGCTCCCAGCGCCTGCAGTTTTCCCACCTGTTTCAATGTAAAACCTGCTGTCTGAAATCCCGGCTGCAGTCTCCCATCTGCCGCCCTCCACTGCTTTGTACCTGCCATTCTTTTATCATGCCTCCTGTCATCATTCGTCTGCTGTCTTTTCTCTATATCTATTATACAAGAGCACGTCCTATATTTCCATAAAAAAAAGCACATCCGGTTCTCTCTGTGTTCCGGATGTGCTTCTCTGATTCATAAATCTATTATTTATTCTTTCCGCAGCACTTCTTATATTTCTTACCGCTTCCGCATGGACACGGATCGTTCGGGTAAATCTTATGTGTATTGCGGACTGTGCCAGATGCCTTCTGCTCGCGGTACAGCTCTGTTCTTCTCTCCTCAGTCAGGATTGCATCCCACTGCGGAAGCTCATACAGCCAGGTAGCCTTTGCCTCTACCATGTTGTAATATAACTTCTCCGGGTCGATCTCAATCTTAACCTTGGTATCCTCATCCATGGTCTCGATCGGGTTCTCATAGCCCTTTAAGCTCTCATTGATTCCATCCAGGAAACCGGTCATGATCATAACTTCGGTATCATACTTCTCAGCCAGTTCCTTAACGGTACCTTCTACAACCTCAGTCGGGTTTGCAAGAATCTGCTCGTAAATGCCTTTCTCAATCGTAAAATATCCAGACCAGAGTTCCTCTTTCTTTTTATCATCCAGCCCGTCACCATATGCCAGATTGCGCCAATTTTCTAACAGTGTCATCGGTAATTCCTTCCTTTTTTCGTTCTTTCATTACTATAATAACATAGTATATTTAAGTATATAACAAGTTGGGGGGATTTGCAAGGAGGAAAACTGGCATCTGCCTATTTTATCGCATAAGCAAACGTATCACTCATTCCGTATCGCCGCCAACGGACTCAGCTTCATCGCGCGCATTGCCGGGAAGAATCCGGCTGCCATGCCGATGATGATGGCAAATCCTACCGATGGAACTGCCAGCCAGATCGGGATCACGGACAGTTTTCCATCCATTCCATATAAAAAAGTCGCTGCCAGAAACTGGTTAATCAGCACGGAAACCATAAAACTCAGCGTCAGTCCGATGAGTCCTCCCATGAAACCGATAAAACCTGCCTCAATCAGAAACATATTTCGGATGGTTGCAAGGGAACATCCCAGCACTTTCAGCACGCCAATCTCTTTCGTCCGCTCATAGATGGACATCATCATCGTGTTGGCGATGCCAATCGCAGCAACCAGGAGGGAGACGGCGCCGATGCCGCCGAGGGCTGCCTGAATCATATTAGACTGCTGCTTGGACTGTTCCAGCCACTCCATCTGGCTGTTTGCCTCGTAGCCCATGTTGCTGATGGCTTTCTGCACCTCAATTACATGATCCATGTCGTCCACATTTACCGTCGCTTCTTCATAGACAAAATAATTGTAAGGTTTTCCTTTTTTGTTGGTCGGCTGTCCCGGAATCGGCTTTTTCTTAAATATCTGTTTCAGCTGTGTCTTGAGCTTATTCAGATCCACGTAGACGCCGTAGCTGTAATCACTCCAGTCTTCCGGTCCACCCGCTACCATTCCAGCCGTTTTCATCATATATTTCTTTGGCGCCGCTACTTTCTGGCTGCCATCCTCGCCGCTGGAATTTCCCTTGGACTGATAGTACGCATCCGTGTCAAAGATCGTAAACATCGGTTTGTTGATAAAATCGATGTCCGGCATCTCCCCGGTGTCCCAGTAACCTTTTCCTGTCTTGGCATTGCTAAAATTCTGTGCGACCATATTTCCGACTACCATCTCCATGTCCTTCGTTTCAGTTGTCGGCAGGCTTCCTTCTCCCAGCTTGATATTCTTCATCGCTCCCAAGGGGATCCCATGCAGCTGCACGTTTCCCTCGTAGGCACCCTGACGCATAATCACATTCAGGTTCAGATCCGGATAAGCACTTGTCACATGCGGAATCTTTTCAAATGTCTTCATCGTCTCATCCGTCATGAAGCTGTCTTCCGGATTTTTCTTGTCACTGGAATTTCCATTGTTATAATTATATACCTGAATCGCGGTCAGGCTTCCATAGGAAGAATACTGTTTGATGGTAAATTCTTTCAGTCCTATTCCGATGGAAACCATGACAACGATCGATGCCGTACCAATCACGACTCCCAGAACCGTCAGAAAGGTACGGAGCTTTCTGCGAAACAGGTTGTTGACGCTCATCGTCAGCAGATCACTGAATCTCATTTTCACCGGTCCTTTCTATTTTTTCTTTCTTTTCAGATGATCGTTTTGTTCTTTTTCAACGTCCTTTGTTTCGTCTTCCGATACATCTGCTGTCGTCATTTCCGGCTCGCCCAGCTCATTGTCCAGTTCCTCTTCTAATTCGTCTTCAAGCGCCTTTTCTCCTGCTATTTTCTTCTTTTTCCTCTTCCAGACAACTACACCGACACCTGCGCCCACCAGCGCAGCGATCACAAGCATCGGAGCGATCCGCCCAGCGCCGCCCGCTTGCGCCGCATCGGCATCTGCATCCATGCCGTTGTCCATTCCATCCATGCCGTCCATCCCGTCATCGGAAAACGCCTCACTCACGTTCAGAAGCATTTCTTTTTCAGTCTCTGAAACGACTCCATTTTCATCCTCATAGGAAATGATAATCTTCACTTTTCCATCATCGGTTGTCGGCGCAATCGCGGTCAGCATCGTATCGACATTGCCGGTTTCGCCCGGCTTGATATTTCCCACATAAGCGTCAGCTGGTTGGATAGAATCTGCCTCAAAACGCGCCATAACATTGTAAAGAATTACTTTTCCGGTGTTGTTGATGCCAAACATGACATTCGTCTCAGAACCAACCTCAACCGCATCCGGCATCACATCGATCGTACTGGTGTTCAGACGCGGCTCCTGCTTGACCGGAAGTGCAATCTTGACCTCTTCCTTGGCATTTTTAAACTCCGGGCTGTCGTACTGCTCCTGGATTGTCATGCGGTATGATTTCTGCTCTGCCGTCGGCGCTGCCTTAAATACCATCGACAAATCCGCCGTCGCCCCCGGCGCCATATTGTTGACTACCACCGAAGTCGAACCGCTCTCCGAGGTAAAGATCGGTGTATTTTCAACCTCTTCTGACGCAAATGTAAACATGATATTGGAAGCCGACACATCGGAGGAGGCATTCTTCATCCGCACGCGCAGCTCAAACGGCTGCCCGGCATAGATTTCTGCCGGAATCGTCTCGAAACTATCTACGATGATTCGGGATTTGGTACGATCCTGCTCGCCCGCATCGGCTGAAAGCTCATCGTCATCCTTTCCCTTGACACGCACGTAAAATACCTTGTCCACCGGATCGGAGAACTCGCCGCCCTCTTCTTCGCGGTATGTAACCAGATAGTGAATCGGGAAAAAGCCCGATTTTACGTTCTCGCGCACCATCATGCTGTACGGAACCGTCACCATCTGCCCTGGTTCCATGTCGCCCATCTTGCGGTTATAGTTGCCCTCGTTGATATCAAACGGAAACTTTGTTATATCCGCGTCAAGCTGCATATCCACGCGGACATCGTAAACCTTTTTAAGCCCCGTATTCGTCAGATTCACGCCAAAATTCATGACCTGATTGTAGCCCGCATACGGTGTCTGCTGGTTGTCACCGATGGAAAAATCGTAATCCAGCTTCGTGTTGTCGTCTTCCTCGGTGGAGGAACCATCGTAGGCGGATACCCAGATGTTGATGCCGACTTTTAGGCTGTCATCAATATAGAAAAACGCCTGATAATATCCTGCTGCCAAATCCCGGCGCAGTTTATACGTCAATGTTACACTTTTAGACGAACCTGGCTTTACATCAATTCTTTTTTCTTTAAACGTATTTGAATCAGCTTCAAATGGAAAATGTTTTCCAGACCATGAAATATTGGAATCCGAATCACTGTCATCATCGTCATCATCATATGTATAAAATTGATCGTATTGATCCGCATTGGCTAAACGAATTGTTCTTAAATAATTATCTCCTTTGCTGCCATTATTATGAACCGTCATCTTAATCGAAATTTTATTTCCGGCCTTTCCGTGCGGCACTTTACTGACGGTAATTAAATCATCGTTATATTTTGTCATATCCAGCATTTCCGCCTGCGCCGTCCGGCTTCCTCCCACCGCCAGCACCGCAAAAAGCAGCAAAAACACCGCCCATCTCTTCCACTTTCTCATACCTCTCATTTTTCATACCTCCATATCCTCTCACATTAAATGCTGCTTTTATCAATTTCTCATTCTATCGTCAGCATTCCTGTGTTTTAGCCTTCTATTTTCCCATCTTCCTTACCCATTTGCCGATTCTCCTCTATCTTCACAATCTTACCATCGATAATATGGAAGATCCGGTCCGCATACGCCGCCAGATGGTTATCATGCGTGACCATAACCAGCGTCTGGTTCTGTTCCCGGACGATCCGCTGCATCAGTTTCAGCACATCCATCGTCGTATGGGAATCCAGATTTCCAGTCGGCTCGTCTGCAAAAATGATCTCTGGATGTACCACCAGCGCCCGTGCGATGCCGACACGCTGCTGCTGCCCGCCGGACATCTGGTTCGGCATATGATCGCCGACTTTTTCCAGTCCGACCATTTTCAGATATTTTTCCGCCATCTCCCGGCGCCTGACGCGCGGCACACCGCGGAAGGACAGCGGAAGCGCTACATTTTCAACCGCATTCATCGTACCGAGCAGGTTATATGACTGGAAGATAAATCCGACCCGCTCCCGGCGGAATGCCACCAGCTGGTTCTCGTTTAATTTTTCTATGTGCTGTCCGGCTATGACAATCTCGCCCTTCGTCGGCTTCTCCAGCCCCGCCAGCATATTCAATAAGGTAGATTTACCCGAACCGGAGGTACCTACAATCGCACAGAATTCGCCACGGTACATCGTAAAATCAACGCCGTTCAGCGCGTATACCTTCGTCTCGCCGACGCGGTAGACTTTATATAGATTTTTTACCTGTATGACAGGTTCCCGTTTCCGGAATTCATTCTTCCCCGGCACTTTCCGCTCTTCCATCAGCCTTCTCCATTTTCTAACTTATTTCATGCTCCTGAATATTCCATCGAAATCCATTCCTGACAACCTGGATTTATACAAGTTTCAACCATTGCAATTCCAGTTCTTCTTTCTACATTATACCGGATTTGTTTCAATTCTCCTACCTTATTTTTCTTAATGTTCCTTACGCTTTTCTTACCGTTACTGTTCACACACGTGTGCCCAGCAACGGGATTTTGCCGATGCTGCGCATTCCAAATCGGCAAAATCTGCTGCCAGAACTGTATCGTACGGAATTTTCAATTCAGAAAATTCCTACCTGTGAACAGTTACGACAGATCCTCTCTGCCTGTGCCGCTTCCTTCAAGTGACGGGAGACATTATATGTGGTTTCCGGCTTCAAAGTCAACGTCTTTTTTACATTTTTGTGACAAATCACGTTCTCATTTAACTTTTCCTTAATATTTATGTGAGCATTTTATAAACTTTTTTGCTTTTTCTTCCCAATTTTTATAAACTTTGGCTGGTATAAAATTTTTAATTTTTTACAATTCTGTTAAATTCTGCCCGTCAAAAAAACAGGCGAATCAAGTCGCCTGTTTTTTATGTCAACTGTAATAGAACAATCATGGTATCTGTAAAGGTGTCAGACAAACTCCGATTATGTGAAACCAACACATATAATCCACTGTCCGGTGTCCGATCACTGCCACCCAAACTCTTTACCACTCTAGATCAGCGCTACAAACTGTGCATCCACATATTTTGCAAGTTCCTCCGGATTCAGAATGACCTGAACACCTCTCTGACCCGCGCTGATGCTGATTTTGTCGAAAATCTGCGCTGTTTCTTCTATATAAGTAGGGAACTTCTTTTTCATGCCGATCGGGGAACAACCACCTCGCATATAGCCGGTCAGCGGAAGAAGTTCCTTCATATGGATCATCTCCACTTTCTTGTCCTTGGAAGCCTTTGCCACCTTTTTCAGGTCCAGCTCCTCATCGACCGGGATACAGCAGACCAGATAGCCGTTCTTATCGCCCTTTAAAACGAGCGTTTTGAACATCGTGTCATGGTCCATCCCCATCATATCCGCCGCATGGCTGCCGGATAAGTCGTCCTCATCTACTTCATACTCGCCTGCTTCATAATCGATTCCAGCCGCGTCTAAAAGACGCATTACGTTTGTTTTTGTCATAAGCTAAATCCTTTCTGGAGACAAATTTAGTGCACTCCTCTTATTTCTGGTTGATATAGTTTACCAGTCCACCGGCTGTGATGATCTTCTGCATGAACTCCGGGAACGCCTGCCCCTGGAAGCTCTGGCCGGTGGTTTTATCGGTAATCACACCGCTGTCAAAATCAACCTCTACCTCATCACCAGCCGCGATTGCTTTTGCAGCCTCCGGGCACTCGATGATCGGCAGACCGATATTAATAGAGTTGCGGTAGAAAATACGTGCAAACGTCTCAGCAATAACACAGCTTACACCTGCACACTTGATTGCCAGCGGCGCATGCTCGCGGGAAGAACCGCAGCCAAAGTTCTTATTTGCTACGATGATATCACCCTTCTGTACTTTATTTACAAACTCTTTATCAATATCTTCCATACAATGTTTTGCCAGCTCGTTGCCATCCGGAGAGTTTAAGTATCTTGCCGGGATGATAACGTCTGTATCTACATTGTCTCCATATTTAAACACATGTCCATTTGCTTTCATTTCTATATCCTCCTGCGATTTATCCTGTTATTTTATTCCAATTCACGAAACGGCATCTGCGGTTGCAGGAAACCTTTCCCCGAACCGTAATATCCGTTTGTAACTGTTCAGCACCTTCACAGTCACCCGCAGATCTACTGAACAGTTACATCCGTTTTACTTATTCCTAAACTTTTATGCCTATTACAGTCCCAGTTCCGCCGGTCCGCTCACTTTTCCGGTAATGGCGCTGGCTGCTGCCACTGCCGGGCTTGCCAGATAAATCTCAGAATCCACGTGTCCCATACGTCCAACGAAGTTACGGTTGGTCGTGGATACACATCTCTCGCCTTCTGCCAGGATACCCATATAACCGCCCAGGCACGGACCGCAGGTCGGAGTGCTGACAACGGCACCAGCCTCGATGAAGGTCTCTAAAAGTCCCTCTTTCATGGACTGTAAATAGATCGCCTGTGTCGCCGGAATCACGATGCAGCGCAGACCTTTTTTCACTTTTCTGCCCTTTAAGATCTCAGCTGCGATACGCATATCCTCGATACGTCCGTTCGTACAGGAGCCAATGACAACCTGATCGATCGCAATGTCACCCACTTCATCGATCGTTCTCGTATTCTCCGGAAGGTGTGGGAAGGATACGGTCGGCTTTAACTCAGATAAGTCTATGGTGTACTCTTCGTCATACTCTGCATCCGGATCTGCCTCATATACCTTGAAATCACGTTTAGAATGCTCTTTTAAGTACTCGATGGTCTTCTCATCAACCGGAAAGATACCGTTCTTGCCGCCTGCCTCGATCGCCATGTTGCAGATCGTGAAACGGTCATCCATGGAAAGGTTCTTGATGCCCTCGCCGACAAACTCCATGGAACGGTACAGCGCGCCATCTACGCCGATCATACCGATAATGTGAAGAATGACATCTTTACCACTGACCCATTTTGCCGGTTTGCCGATCAGGTTGAACTTGATCGCGGACGGTACCTTGAACCAAGCCTTACCGGTTACCATGCCAGCTGCCATATCGGTACTGCCGACACCTGTAGAGAATGCGCCAAGTGCGCCGTATGTACAGGTATGGGAATCCGCACCGATGACTGCATCACCTGCTACAACCAGACCTTTTTCCGGAAGGAGTGCATGCTCGATTCCCATCTCTCCTACGTCAAAATAGTTGGTGATATCATGACGACAGGCAAATTCACGACAGCATTTGCAGTTTTCCGCCGACTTGATATCCTTATTCGGGATAAAATGATCCATAACCAGCGCAATTTTGTCATGATTGAATACCGTCTGGTTGTCCATCTTCTTCATCTCATTGACCGCTACCGGTGTTGTGATATCATTTCCAAGAACCAGATCCAGATCTGCTTCGATCAACTGTCCTGCTTTTACCTCTGCAAGACCCGCGTGCGCTGCCAGGATCTTCTGTGTCATTGTCATTCCCATGATTTATTTCCTCCTGCATATACATACTTGGTAACGGCTCCGATGCCCTTACTGTTATAGGAAAAAACTCTGTTCCAACGGTGCCGCTGCCATCTTTTGCTTTTTTATGTTTGTATTATAGCACCGGTTCTGTTATAATACAAATATATATTATTAATAGATACTATGAGTCGAAGTTATAGTGTCACTGTTCACGGGTAGGCACTTTTGGAACCGAAAGGGCCGTAAGAAAACGTGCCCAGTAACGTTATAGTGTCACCGATTTTTCCGATTGGAATACGAAGCATCCGCAAAATCCTGTCACATTTTGCACAACGTGTGAACTGTAGCTTTATAGATATAAAGGAGTATTATGGAACAACATTTAACCCAGTACCGTATTTTCTACGCCGTTGCACGCGCCGGCAATATTTCCCGCGCCGCCAAGGAACTTTTTATCAGCCAGCCCGCGATCAGCAAATCAATCAGCAAGCTGGAAGAAAGCCTCGGCATGGCACTTTTTATCCGCAATTCCCGCGGCGTCTCCCTGACCGCAGAGGGACAGGTCTTATTTCAGCATGTGGAAGCCGCCTTTGAAGCACTGGATCGCGGTGAAAATGAGCTAAAACAGATCCAGAACCTCCACATCGGACAGCTCAAGATCGGCGTCAGCAACACGCTGTGCAAATATATTCTTCTTCCTTATTTAAAGGGATTTATCGCGCAGTACCCGCATGTCCGCATTTTGATTGAAAGTCAGGACACTGCACGCACAATCTCGATGCTGGAACAGCAGAAACTCGACATCGGTCTGATCGCCGAGCCGAAAAACCGCCGCAGCCTTTCATTTCTCCCAGTCATGCGAATCGAGGACACCTTTGTCTGTACCCGGTCGTATCTGGAAAATCTGCGGATCCGCGAAGGTGCCGATGTCGATCCGTTCGAATCCGGGACAATCCTGCTGCTCGACCGCAGCAATATGACGCGCACCCACATTGATGCGTACTTTGCAGAGCACGGAATTGAACCGAAGCAGATTTTAGAGGCGACGACGATGGATCTTCTGATTGAATTTGCCAAAACGGGACTCGGAATCGGATGTGTGATCCGCGAGTTCGTGCGGGAAGAATTAAAGGATGGTTCGCTGATCGAACTCCCGCTGGAAGTGCCAATCCGAAACCGAACGATTGGATTTGCTTATCATCCGACGGCGATGACGCGGACGATGAATGATTTTGTGCAGTTTTGTTCAGAATGATGAAATAATTGGCAACACGGACGCCATTTCCTATGAAACGAAAAAGTCCGGCGCATGGCGGTCAAGCTGCCATATGCCGGACTTTTTCTGTTTAGTTCCTATTTTTATCAATTTTCGTAACTGTTCAGTACCTTCACAGTCACGCGCAAAAATCCATTAAAAATTGC
>OGMW01000069.1_pt1 | contig 102056 bp, 80 predicted proteins | sample 1573281 | NCBI WGS metagenome assembly OGMW01 (sample SAMEA2581907, study PRJEB24529) | metagenome | biome: Human gut stool | place: China | collected 2011 | reverse complement strand
TGTAGCCATGTCTTAATCCTCCAATCTTTAACTTTAATAATAAATCTATATTAAGAATTATTCCATATCTAACTTGTACTATTTACATTCTAACATCACAAAGAGCAGCAAGAAAAACAGGAAAAGCCAATGGAAGAGTGTGAATTTCTCGGCGAAGAATCACTAAATTATCTGAAACTGCAGAAAGACAAAAATGAAAATATCCGCTTGTATGAAATGGATGCTTTTTCGTTTATGATGATGGATCTGGATGAGATGGAAAAGAAGATTCATTCTACTCCGAACGATAAAAAAGGAAAGGCAGGAGAGCCGACCATCACTGCCGGTATGATACAGTCAGCTCTTCATGCCGAGAAAGAACGGGAGGAAGCGGAACGGAAAGCGTGGTTTGTAGAAAACTTTGATTCGCTGACGCTTCTTGACATCTATGCTTCCGAGTGGATCGGTGAGACACGAAGAAATGTGATAAGAGATCTGCTGCAGGCAGAGGCTTCGGAAGAAGTAATAAAGTCAATCATCCGTCCGGAGATAGAGGAAGGACAGGTACTGCAGAAAAAGGCGATGTGGATGGAGATGGAAGGGGTAGTAATTGCTTCAAAAAAAGGGGAAAATCCACTATAACTAGTAAATTATAATAACGAATATGATTTTGTATTATTCCAAGTTTGGCATATGGTAGATGATTTATAGTTGTTAGATAGTAAAGAAAATCGTAAAATTTAATTGTCAAATCGGGCAGTTGCCAAGTTAAATGATATGACAGATAAAGAATTCGCAGAGATGGTGTTTGTAGTAACGGAATGGAAATAGTTTTGCTGACAAAGCATGGATATGAATGTGTTTAGCCAGCATAGATTTTTTATATTGACATGCAAATATTACAGGTGTAATATTTGACGAGAGTGATTTTTTGCTTAAAATCTTACAAATGTAATGCTTATAATAAGCAGAAAATTATTATGCAAAGACTGGAGGTTAGACAAAAGTGAAGAGTAAAGTAAGAAAGAAACGAAGATTGGGGGGACGAAGCAAGGGAAGATTTTGTCCATATTGTTAAGAAGATATGGATGAAGAATAGGTAAGGTGTACAAAATGATATTTATTATTTCAATGATTATAACCATAGTGTCCTTTATTGGATGTATTTGTGTGAAAAAAACGGCAATAAGGACGTTATTTGTAATAGTTGGTGTCTTTTGCGGATTGATGGCTACTCTGATTGGAAGCTTTACATACGCAACAAAGTATCGAATAAATCCGGTTGATTCTTCTGTATCACCAGATGGAAAATATGAATTGTTGTTTCAGCAAATAGGAGATCCAGAGTGGCCATTTGGTTCTACCCATGCTAGGTTGGTTTTGAAAGACGAATCAGGAATAATTACAAAGTATACGTTTTATGTTCTTAATGATGGCTGCAGTGTTCATCAGGATTCTTGGCAGGTAACATGGACGGATACCTATGTAAAAGTCGTTATTAGTGGTGAAGAACAGAATGATGACCAATATATTTTATATTTTGATGGGAAAGAAGATTTCAAACAACGGGAAATGAAGCGAGGTACATCGGAAGAATAATTTCAATAGCCGTATCAAGAATCAGAACCGGAATATGTGTATATGAATTATTATAATTTATATGAGAAGCCAAATAAGATTGTAAAAAGGCAAAAGAATATATTAACCAATCGGCATGAAGTATATTGATATAATATATTTAGGCTTGAAGAAAATATATTGTATCTTGACACTTAAATCTTACAGGTGTAATATAAAAACAAAAAACATATATTTTTTAATCTTAATTCTTACAAATGTAAGAATTATAAGAAGGGAGTAAAAGATGTTTCAGAATAAACATATAGCACAATGGGCTTTATATATGACGATATGTATATTTGTTTTGACTGCCTGCAAAAACGAAAAAGTGATTGAAGATAAACGAAAGGATGCTAAAACATCAGAAAGTACGGCTTTACCTTGTGAGCAGAGTTATATTGATTGGAATAATAGTGTTGCCAGGAAAAATGGGAAATTGTACTTTGCAATAGAGATTAAAGATTTTATAGATGCTTACAACTATTGCTATTACCAAGATTATGGAAAGAAATATATTCAGTCGTTTGTAACATGGTATTCATATAAACAAGATTTTGGAAGGCTGAAAGGAGATATGTGTTATGAATATACGGAAAATAAGAAAATACTGACACTACCCACTGTTGCTGTGTACATTATAAAACATACAAAAAACATAGAAGCTATTACTGTTAATTTTGATGATCATAGTTATACAGAAAAAATGTATAAGAAATATGAGAAATTATGCTTTTATTGTTTGAAAATGCTTTTTACGAATATGGAGAAGAATAAGATAACAAGTTTGTATAAAAAATTAAATAAAAAGGCATATGATCATATATTTCAGACAGAAAAAGGATTTCATAGCTATAATCCACCAAGCGATTTGTATTATAGAGATGGAGTAGGAATTTATCCTTATTTCGCATACGGCGAAAGTGTTCGTATGTGTATTATTCCTGTAGATCAAAAGTTAATCCGGTCATACAGGAAAAAAGGTGTTAGGTTGCATAGATTGGATGAAAGAAAAATGAAAGGAAAATGAGTAATTATGAAATATAGACATAATAGAAAAAGAAGAATGATCCGTGTTGGCTTTTTGGTGCTAAGTATAATATTTATAGCTGGTGTAGTCCTGTTTACTATAAAAGGGATAACTAAGAAAGAGGTTGTCAAAAGTCCTGAACAGGTTTTGAAGTCATATATGAATTGCATTTGTCAGAAAAACTATAGCGAAATGTATGAAATGATAACAAATGAGAGTAAAGAAACCATTGAAAAAGAGGACTTTGTGAAGCGCAATTCTGCTATTTATGAGGGGATTGAAGCAAAAAACATCAATATAAAAATAATAGATTATGAAGAAGAAAGTTTAACAGTTAAATATAATACAGCTTTTGACACAGTAGCTGGAAAAGTGGATTTTAAAAACGAAGTTGCTTTTTTAGAACAAGATGATCAGAACAAAATGGTATGGAGTAATTCAGTAATCTATCCAGGGCTTACAGAGGATGACAAAGTGCGTGTGTCCGTAATACAGGCGCAGAGAGGTCAAATTCTGGATAGGAATGGAAGAATGCTTGCGGGAAAGGGTGTTGCTTCATCTGTTGGAATTATACCTGGAAAGTTAGAAAATAGGAAAAAATCCATTGTCAGAATTGCGAAATTGTTGGGAATAAAACCAGAAGATATAGAAAAGGAATTAACGGCAAAATGGGTAAAAGAAGATTCATTTGTCCCGATTAAAAAAATTGCAAAAGTAAAAGAACTTGATTTACTCGCACTGGATCCGGATGAAACAATTGTTGAGGAACAAAAACGACAGGAAAAATTATTAAAAATATCTGGTGTAATGATTTCGGATGTAGAAGTCAGAGAATACCCATTAAAGGATGAGGCTGCACATTTAGTGGGCTATGTACAAAATGTAACTGCAGAAGATTTAGAAAAGCATGCAGGAGAAGGATATACAAATGCCAGTGTCATTGGAAAAACGGGGTTAGAGGGGGTATATGAAAAGGAATTGAAGGGGGAAAATGGATGCAAAATATATATTGCTGATTCAGAAGGAAAAGAGAAAGAGCAGCTGGCATATAAAATAGTGAAAGATGGAAAAGACATTAAATTAACGATAGATGCGGATTTACAGGCGCAATTATATAAAAATTTTAAAAGTGACAAAAGTTGTTCCATTGCCATGAATCCATTTACTGGGGAAGTGCTGGCAATGGTTAGTACACCTTCCTATGATACGAATGCATTTATAATGGGAATGAGTAAAAAGCAATGGGATAGATTAAATAAAGATAAGAAACAACCATTGTATAACCGTTTTAGACAAGTATGGTGTCCGGGATCCACATTCAAGCCTGTTATTGCGGCGATTGGTTTACAGTCTGAAGCATTTACCGGAACAGATAATTTTGGAAATGAAGGACATAGCTGGCAAAAAGATAAAACATGGGGGACATATCATGTTACGACACTTCATACATATAGCCCCGTTATACTGAAAAATGCATTGATATATTCAGATAACATATATTTTGCCAAAGCAGCACTTAAAATCGGAACAGAAGAGATGGAGAGGTCATTATCTATGTTGGGGTTTCATTCATCTATTCCATTTGAAATAATGATGGCGGAGTCAAAGTTCTCCAATAATAAGCATATTCAAAGTGAGGTAGGGTTAGCGGATACGGGATATGGTCAGGGACAGGTACTTGTCAATCCACTTCATTTGGCTTGTATTTACACAAGTTTTTGCAATGATGGAAATGTGTTGAAACCGTATTTATTGTATAAAGAAAATGCCAAAGCAGAGCAGTGGATTTCAGAAGCCTTTTCCAAATCCGTATCCCAAGAAGTGTTAGAGGGTATAAAAAGTGTAGTAAATGATTCACACGGGACGGGATATGCCATACATCGTAAAGATATGATTTTAGCAGGGAAAACAGGAACTGCTGAAATTAAAGAGTCGCAGAGTGATACGACAGGAACTGAATTAGGGTGGTTTGCTGTTATGACACCAGATAAGAAAAACAAAAAACCTATTCTTATTGTCAGTATGGTTGAAGATGTAAAGGGAATAGGAGGAAGTGGTTATGTGGTAAAAAAAGATAAGGCTGTTTTGGATAAATGGTTTGGTAAAAATTGAAAACAGGAAGGAGTGTGCAGAATTATGAGAAAATTTTTATATTTAGTCCTTTTTGTAATGACTCTTTGTGTTTTTTGCTGTTCGTGCAGTCAAAAGACAAATGATGTGAAAAAGACATCAAGTCAGCATGAGAAAAAGCTAAAAAGTGTCCCAAATAATACAAAAGAAGATGTTATATCGGAAGAAGATCTGGAAAAAGGATATGACTTGCCGGTATCCGCTCAAGAGAATGAAGAGGCTACAAGAGATTCTATGCAGATAATGTCGGGACTTGAACATATATATAGAAATGCGGATAAAGGAGATTCGTTAAATGTTGTTTTAGATAACAAATCGATATGTAAAATGATTAAAAAGATAAAACAACAGGGTTATTCTGTTACAGTTTCTGAAGATTATTCTAATATGGAGAATTATAAAAGATTTTCTTCATTTCTTGCAAAAGCACAGAAGAAACAGAAAGGGTCGGGTGTTATTTATGAAGTTCATTCCGAGGGCAGCATTGGAAGAGAAAAATTTATTTATGACGGAAAGGAGATGTTTCTATTGGCTTCAAATGCATCGTGGGATGATAATGGTAAGCCAATTATTACATTTGTTTCCTACACAAGGATAAAGAAATGGAGATATTCGAGAAAAGGATGGTTTTGCTATGAATTGTGTGTGCCGGAATATCCTGAAGTGACGGAAATGGTAGATGGAAGCTGTCTGATCAGGATTAAGCCAATGAGTGATAATAAGCGGAAATTATCAAGAAAATGCGTTCGTGGTTTAGCGTATCAGGGCAATAATATTTTATGTTCTAATTGGGATCAAGAACATATGCAAAAGATAGATTATAATGGTTTATATGAATATTTATATGCTATGAAATATAAAAAGAAATTTAATGGAAAAAAATATCCAAGTGGAATACCCAAAGATCAATTTGAGCAATTGATCATGGAATATTTACCTGTTTCCAGAGAAGATATTGAAAAGTATGCAAGTTATAATGAAAAGAAAAAGACATATGATTGGATGCGATTGGGATGTTTTAATTATGCTCCTAATTTTTTTGGAACTTCTATTCCGGAAGTAACAAAGATTAAACATAATTCCAATGGAACAGTTACTCTTACCGTGGATGCGGTTTGCGAAATGGTGTTATGTAATGAGGCGGTCATTACTCATGAGCTAACTGTAAAATTTAATAAAGATGGTAGTTTCCGTTATTTGGGAAATAAGATCTTAAATGGTGGTATCAAGAAAATACCAGAGTATCAATATAGAATATTGAAGGAGAAATCGAAAAGATAAAAACCTGAATCCGTGAACCTTGTTTCAAAATGAAAAGGCACACAGGAAATGTTTGCCATATTTGTTATTGTATACTAAATTTTGAAAATGCTGCATAATTTTGCGTTCAAAAAAAGACTGCACCATTTGTGTGCAGCTGCCATTGCCATATTCAGCTACCTGTTGTCAGGTGATGAATGCAAAGCTGTCATAAAGACGCTTGAAAGTAAATCTCCAGCGATTACTCCTTCCAATGGACAGCACCAGACGGCCGGCATGTTCTGTCAGATGTCCCGCAAACTGCATAAGATTACTGATCACTGTACGTATTCTTCGGCGATGTATTTTCTTCCGGCCGGGAGCATCCTTCTTTTTCAGCGATTCCTGCCCTATGATTCGAAGGATATTATATGCGATCATTGTCAGCTCCAGCACCAGTTTGTTGCTCTCAAACTTTCCCGACGGGAGTCTTTCAACATCCATGTCCGTCTTGATTTCACTGTGATACTGCTCACTTTCTCCGTGGGCATGGTAAAGATCAATGACTGTTTCGTCTGGCAGGGAAGTGTTTGTCCAGTATGTGCCCAGTTCTATATCGGGTACGATAAAATACTGCCCATATCGGTCAATGGTTCTTTCCGTGATCTCATAAATTGTGCGTATTCCGACAGTTTTCTCCTCGTTATCAGAAAGGGAATATGTCACATTCCGGAAGGTCTGTCCGATATAAACAGTTTTCCCATCACGTGGATGCTGGATATTCTGGCAGCATTCCCTGACGGATTCCAGCCATTCTTCTTTACTTTCCTGTCTGGGATTCCGTTTTATGATGAAAGACACATTGTTGTATTTATAGCTTTCTTCCAAAAAGATGCCTATGTTTTCAGATGCATCGTTGCCGGAATCCAGCCGGATGAGCAGTGGTTTTTCCGTCAGCTGTCTGCACAGTTCAATGGTCTCTCTCAGGAAATCAGGAGTTTCTTTCTGGCAGTGCTGTTTCCAAATCCGCAGTTCAAGATTGACGAGGTATCCTTCTGTGCCGATATATGCCATAATTGGTGCATATCCGTCAAAACCCTTGTAGGTACGGGATACGCCTTCCTTATTGGATTTCGAATTGTCAAAGGGGGTTACATCAATATCGACAGGAACAAAGCCGTTATCCAGGGCTGTCGGCTCTATGTGCATTTCACGCAGCATGTCGACATTTGCCTGCTGGATGTCTTTGCGCAGGGAATCCCCGATCATGTCAAAACGCTGACGGAGTGTTTCGGCGGAAGGAATCGCATAGGAGATGCCTAATGCGTATTTGTAGTAGTCAGGGTCATCCATCATTTCACGGACAGCCTCATACTGGGGTTTTCCCTGACAGAGCATACCAATATAGGTGAGGAGCACGTCTCCATTTTTTATCTGTTTCTGCAGATAATCTTTTGAAATTGGAGCACGGTTGATTTTTTTAACAAAACTGCTTTTTCCAAGTATTTGCCCTACGAATACCAGACCACTGGGAGTAATGAGCCGCTCATCGCTGAATTCAATGTGTATTTTCTTCATTGCACTGCCTCCGCCTATCTTTTGATACTTTCATTATACAGGATAATGCATGATGATACAGTAAAAAAACAAAATTTTGTTTAACCTAGTGGGTGAAATAAAATGTATTGCGAAAATCAGTTTCCAGCAGGTATTATTGCTGAAAAAAAGGGATGTAACACTATGGTAAGTTTCACGGAATAAGGAAAAAATAAAGAGATTGGGTAAAGAATTATATAATGTATGTTTATCCAATCTCTTTGATAATTAAAAGATATGTAAAATTTTATTGTCTCCAGATATTCATGTCAGATAAGATAGACATGGTGATTTGTGCTGCGTTATTTCCAGTAGCATCACTATTTGCACTGATATTGGTGGCAAAAAAGCAGGTATTATCTGTTGTTTCGATATAACCTACGAACCAGCCGTTCACATCTTTGTCATCTATGCGTCCGGTACCGGTTTTTCCGTAAAGTTTCTTATCATTGACAGATGAAAGAAGAATGGAATTCTTTACTGCCTGAAGGTTGTTGGAATGGAATTCTAAATTGTTGGCTTGTAATTTTTTCAGAAGTTCCACTTGTTCTACAGGAGAAATTTTTAAGGTGGATTCAAGCCAATAGGAAGATAATCCACCCGTTATATCCTTATTTCCGTATTCAATTTTGTTTAGATAATTTTGAATACGAGTAAGGGAAAGACGTTCATCTATTGTCTGGAAATACCAGTTAGCAGAGGCTGCCATAGCAGAATCTAGTGTCAGATCAGTATTCCATGCTTCAAAAGGATAGTCTTTTCCATCCCATATAAGTAGGGAGTTTTGTGGTGTAATAATATTTTCCTCTAATCCCCAAAGTGCATCATATATTTTATAAGTGGAGTCTGGAGATATACGATGGGTGGCATGTTCCATGTCATACACAGTCCAGCTATCACGATTGGAATTAAATAAAACAAAGCTGCCTTCATAATTCTTAAAGTATGAAGAAAGATCGGTCTGCGTTATATTTTCTGAAGAATAATTCCAGTTATATTGATCGTTGATAGCAGCATAGGATGAAATAAAAGGAGTAAAACTTATAATTCCAGCAGTAATCAGCATAAAGGCGATAATTCCAATTGCCTTCTTATGAAAAGAGGGATTTTTATAAGAAGCAATGCTAATGATACGCCGTTTTATCTGTTTGATATTTCCACCAAGACCTGCAGCAAACGGAAAAGGAGAAGAGGAAATCTTCTCAGCAAAATTAATCAGTGTATTTCCATATTTTTCATAATCGCATTCATCAAGCATTTTTAAAACGGAAGTATCGCAGGCAATCTCTCGATCATTACGCATTTCTTTTAACGCATACCAGACGATAGGATTAAACCAATATAGTATTGCTGTAAGAAACATTAGATAATTGGCAAGAGAGTCTTTGTGTTTATAATGTTGTAATTCGTGCAGCAAGATATAGCGCACATCCGTTTTCTGATGATCCGATATCAGATGAATTGGCATATAAATTCTGGTTTTAAAAATGCCTGTAATAATAGGTGTTTTTAGGAAAGCAGTGCTATAAATGGGGATATTCCTTGTGATTTTCATCTCGAATAAACATTGTTTATATAGTTTGCATATAGTGGTATTTTGAAGAGGAAGTGCGGATCTTTTTAAAGAACGCAATTGCAGTGAGGACTTTAGTACCAACACGAGCACTACAAACATACCGGCAATCCATACACATAACAAAATGCTTCTGATAATTGTCGGAGTGCTGGAATTTACAGAGATAGTAAATTCGTTCATCCAGTCAGAAGAATTGGAGAGGGTTGCAGGGGAGACTACGGTTTTATTTTGATCTGTTTGAAATGCCGGTGATATAATTACATGATTGAGCCAGGAAAAAAGGTCAGGAAACTGTTTACTTTGTACTGGGAAAAATGGTGTTAAAAGCAGAACAAGTAAAAAATACCATAAATTATACTGCATCCGGCTTGTCAGAGTGTTTTTAAAGATCCACTTGGATACTAAAAAAATGCCAATAATAATACTGATAACAATATTGCATAATAAAAAATGGGTTATAAATTCATCCATGCGTGGAACCTCCTGTAGGATCTTTTTTGGAAAGAAGAGAGCGTAAATCTTCCAGTTCTGTTTCGGATAAGTGGTCATTTTCAATATATGTGGATAACATGGCGGTGATATCCCCATGAAAATATCGTTCTAAAAAAGATTTACTTTTTTGATCAATATAATCAGATTCTTTCACTAAAGGTGAATAAACGAATACCCGGCTATCTTTTTCGTAGGTCAGAACTCCTTTATTAACAAGGCGTTTGATTAAGGTTTGTATAGTTTTTGCACTCCATGAAGATGTTGCTAAAAGTTTTTCAGTAATCTCATTTGTGTTAATAGGAGCATACTTCCAAACAATTTTCATCACTTCATATTCAGCTTCTGATATTTGTGGTAATGCACTCATGTAGACACCTCCTAATTCTTACGAGTGTAATATACATGTTTTATTATAAAGCCCACTATATACAAAGTCAAATAAAAACTTGACTATTTATCTTACGTGTGTAATAATTAAAATATTACAAGTGTAAGATAAATGCCTTGTGATTAAAATCTGTTTTTAACTGTGTGGTGTAACAATTCTAAATATGTAAATACTACATACAATAAAGAGGGGAGAGGTATGAAAAGAAAGTTGTTATTGAAGATTTTAATCTTAACGATTTTAGCAGGAACTTTGATGGGTCGTGGAAGAATTGGAGAAAATGAAGATTTTGCTCACGGTGGCAAAGGTTCAACTGAGATAAAAGAGGAAACATTGTATGATGATGGTAATACAAGCTATCTGTTTAGAGTGGAAGGAAAATATTTTCAGAAATATGACGGCAGTGAGTTTAAGGATTATTATATTAAAGGGGTTAATATAGGTTCAAGCAAACCGAATACATTTCCAGGAGAACTGGGTGTTACGCAGGATGCATTTTCGGATATAAAAGATGTAAAGAAGGATTTGAGGGATTTGGTGAATATTATTCACGGAAATGCGAAAGTTGAAAAGAGGGTAGGACACGCTTATGGAACTTATACCAGAGATATTTCAAAATATGTTATCGGATGGATACTTGGAATAGAGTCTGACCAGTCGCTTGTAGAAGGGACGAGGGATGCAAATAAGCATGTTACTTCTTATTCGGGAGATTATTTGTCATGCGAAAAAGTTGAGCCATACGAAGTATTCTGGTGTGAAATTGGTGATTATGCTTTAAAATACGAAGATGAAAAATATCATATGCAAAGACCGGTAAGTTATTCTAACTGGCCAACGGCTGATGTCATGAAACATCCGAATGAGCCTTTGTCAAAAGAGGATGCAATTTCACTTACGGTAGATGATTTGAATGCACAGAATAAATTTAAGACGGGAATATTTGCGAGTTATCATGTGTATTCGTATTATCCAAATTTTATGTTTAGTGAGGAATCATATTGCAGTTATAAGGATGAGAGCGGAAAAATAAATACTTATTTGGGATATTTAAAAGATTTAATTGCACATAACAAATGTCCCGTGCTTATAGCTGAGTTTGGAATCCCGGCAAGCAGAGGTGTTACTCATGTTAATCCTATCACGGGGTTTAATCAGGGCGGTGTCAGTGCCCGGCAGCATGGAGAAATGCTTGTAAGTATGTTTAAGGACATAAAAAAGTCAAAATGCGCAGGTGGTCTTGTGTTTGTATGGGAAGATGAGTGGTTTAAAAGAACATGGAATACAATGGACTATACAAATAGTGATTATCGTGCATATTGGAATGATGTTCAAACAAGTGAACAGCATTTTGGACTGGCTGAATATATATCAACAGAATGTGACCTTATACCTGTTTTGGATGGAGAATTGGATGAATGGAGCAAAAAAGATATAATTTTTGAAAAAAATGATACTAAAATATATGTAAAGTGTGACAGTACCTATGTATATATAGCAATTCAGGATAAGAAAGCCGATTTTGATAAAAAGGGGAATAATCTTTACTTTGACATAAATCCGAATACAGGCTGTGGAAATTATGGTGATATAAAGCTGTCGTCAGATGCGGACTTTATTTTACACATAGAGGGAAAAAATAAAACACGTCTGCTGGTTGACCCGGACTCAGACTCGTATGTCCGTGCTGAGCCGGACTGGGAGAAACTCAATCTTGTTAAAGATAAAAAGGATTCATTTCATCAAATTTATCTTATTACGGATAAGAGCCTGCTATATCCTCAGACTAAGAAACGCTTACCGGTTCAAAAGAGTGAGACAGGTCTGCTTCATTTTGGAAAAGTGGATGTAGATGATGATATAGGTGATGTATTAACTGACTTTTACTATAAAAAGCATGTATTTGAGGTGAGGATTCCGTGGGGATTATTGGGATTTAGTGCACCGTCGGTTAAGGAAATCAATTATTCTTCTAAAAATACTACATTAAAGGTAGACGGAATAAATATAGGATACATTTCAGCAAATAAAAATATAGGTGAAAAACAGTTTAAATGGGATAGCTGGGAACATGCATCATATCGGCATCATTTAAGGCAGTCATACTATATTCTTCAGGAATATCTGGAAACGATTGATACAGTACACTAAAAGCAGGATTTAAGCATTTGGGCAAAGTCTTCAATATTTTAAGCCGCATGTGTCAGGAAAAATAAAATTGGTGTTGTTGCAATGTTGAATATGAATTAAAATTATTATATATATTTTTTAGAAAGGAATAATTTGCAGTGATTTCTTGAAAGTGTACTATCAACAAGGGATTTCTTCATATTAGGTAATAGAAATGAAAATCGACAGAATACTTGGAATAATAATTTATCTTTTAAATCATGACAAGGTTTCAGCGAAAACTTTAGCTGAAAAATATAATGTGTCTGTCAGGACAGTACAGCGGGATATGGTAAATATTGCTTCTTCCGGCATACCTATATATTCAGATAATGGAAAAAATGGTGGGTATTCTATTTTACCTACATATAAATTGAAAAATACCAATATTAAAAGTGATGAACAGCAGATAATTATTAAAGCATTGGAAAGTTTATCAACTTCATATACTAATCATACATTGGAGTCAATAATTCAAAAATATAATACGATTATTGGAAAAGAAGGCGGACAAAAGATTTTTTGGGACTTTGGTGTGACAAAAGAGAATCAACGGGTTCAAGATGTTAATAAAATATTGGAGCATGCGATAACAGAAAAAAGATATATTTATTTTCATTATAGAAACGCCAGTGGAAAAGAAGCTGATTTGATGGTTGAACCTTTAGCAATACATTACAAATGGTATGCGTGGTATCTTTTTGCGTATAATGATGAAAAAGAGCAATATTATACTTTTAAAGTTGCAAGAATGGAAAATATTGAAATATTAAATAGAAAATCTTTTATAGATCATGGAGATATCGAAGTTCGTATGAAAGAAAGTGAACAAAATTATTATAAAACATGTATAAACATAGAAGTCCATTTTAAAGAGCAGGAAAGTAATTTGATACAAGAGTATTTTCCGGATTGTCCAATAGAGAAAATGATTAATGGAATGTGCAGAATTTTTATTAGTGTACCGGCAAAGGAACGTTTATGGAGGGCACTTTTATTAAGTTTTGGAAATCGTGTAAAAGTAGTGGCACCAGAAGAATATAAAAAAGAGTTAATTGATACTGCAGAAAAATTTTTATCTAATTACGACAGCTAGTTGTCGTAGTTAATTGATATAATGAGCTTAAAGGCAAAAGTGAATATAGAAAAGGCGGGATATGGTAATAATAATTAAACATTAAACAGAGTAAGTTTTTGTAATTAAATGCAGCAGATTCTGTAATAATGTAGTTGTAGAAAACGAAAGGGCAAAATATGAATAAAACAGAAAATAAGATGTATAATTTTATGATTTTTTTTATTAGCCAGACAGTATCAGAATTAGGAACTTCAATGACTGGTTTTGCAACTGTTATTTGGATGTATTCTAATAGTGGACAGGTTATGTCATCATCTTTACTTGCTATCTGCAGTACAGTTCCATACTTAATTGTATGTCTTTTGGGAGGTGTGGTTGTTGATAAAATGAATAAGAAAAAAATTATGCTTATTTGTGATTCAATTGCGGCAGCAGGTTCTGTAATTCTTTTGGGGTGTTACATATTGGGATATTTACAGTTATGGGTATTGTGTTTGGTAAATATAATCAATGGATTTATGAATGCATTTCAAAATCCTGCTTCTCAAGTTACTGTCACATTATTGGTTGAGCAAAAAGATTATGCAAGAATTGGTGGGATTCAATCGACAATGGGAGCATTGGTTGGGATATTTCAACCGATTTTGGCAACAACAATTCTTAATGTGTTGGGTTTGCAATGGATTTTAATAGTTGATTTATGTACATTTGTATTTGCATTTTTAGTGTTATTATTTGTTGTGCAGATACCTGATGAAATCGCTTCTGATAGTCAATCATCATTTTCGGAAATATGGAATGGATTGAAAGAAGGAATTGATTTTATAAGTGGCAATAGACCGATTTTGATGCTTTTAATTATGTATTGTATTTTGGAATTTATAGGTGCAATTTCATTTGATGGCATGTTTACACCACTTCTTTTAGCGAGAACAAACAATAATGAAACAATAGTGGGAATTGTTTCATCATTTATGGCAATAGGCTGTATAGTGGCAAGTGTCATATTGTCAATGATGGAACAGCCAAAGAAAAAGTTGCCAATAATGTATTTTGGCAGTTATATGTGCCTGATTGGAATTACATTGTTTGGAATGGGGAGAAGTCTTGTCTGGTGGTGCATTGTCGTGTTTATCGGTTGTTTTGGAAGTCCTATATATCATACATATCAGACAATAATCATAAGAGAAAAAGTTGATGCATCTATGCAGGGGCGTGTTTTTTCGTTACAAGGTATGATTACACAAGCATTAACACCATTAGGCTTTTTAGGTGGCGGAATGTTGGCTGATTATATTTTTGAGCCATTAATGAAAAAAATGTTTTTGGGTAAAAATATTATAACTTTTTTTGTTGGACGACAAAATGGCTCAGGAATAGGATTGATATTTGTTATTGCAGGATTAGTCGGAATTGCAGCATTAACAATTTTGAAATGCAATCCTGCAATAAAAGAGTTAGAACAATAATAATATCGAAATATAAGATTTTACATTTGAGCCTCTTTATGATATGATTAAATTTGAGTATTGAGGCTCTTTTTGTGTGAAAGTAGCTGCAATATTGATAAAACAAAAAGAAATCGACCGGATTGCGGAGACTTTGAAAGTGGTTTGATTTTTTTGCTCTCAAAAATTAGTACATAGCAGAGATACTAAAAGCCGTAAAGCCCGCAACAGCAGGGATTATAAGAGATAAGAAAGGAAAGATAGAAAAATGAAACTAGGAATTGTTGGTCTTCCAAATGTTGGAAAAAGTACATTATTTAATTCACTTACAAAGGCAGGAGCAGCGGAGGCAGCAAATTATCCGTTTTGTACTATTGAGCCTAATGTGGGTGTGGTACCTGTACCGGATAAGAGATTGGATGTTTTGACAAAGATGCATAATTCTGCAAAGACAATTCATGCGGTTATTGAATTTGTGGATATTGCTGGACTTGTAAAAGGAGCATCTAAAGGTGAGGGACTTGGCAATCAGTTCTTGGCAAATATCCGTGAGGTAGATGCTATTGTACATGTGGTTCGCTGCTTTGATGACAGTAATATTGTGCATGTAGACGGAAGTGTTGACCCATTGCGTGATATTGAGACAATCAATTTGGAACTTTTATTCTCAGATTTGGAGATTTTGGACCGTAGATATTCAAAACTCGTGAAGAGTGTCAAAAATGATAAAACTCTTGTGAAAGAGTTTGAGCTTGTTGAAAAGCTGAAAAAACATTTGGAGGATGGAAATCTTGCAAAGACATATGAGACGGAAGATGAGGATGAAGAAGCATTATTGGAAAGCTTCAATCTTTTGACATATAAGCCGGTGATTTATGCAGCAAATGTTTCAGAGGATGACCTGGCTGATGATGCAGCTTCTAATGAATATGTTGCAAAGGTAAGAGAATATGCAGACAAGGAGGGTTCAGGAGTTTTCGTAATCTGTGCAAAAATTGAACAGGAAATTGCAGAATTAGAGGATGACGAAAAGAAAGAATTTTTGGAGGATCTTGGATTATCTGAGTCAGGACTTGACAAACTGATTGCAGCAAGCTACAAACTTTTAGGTTTGATTAGTTTCCTTACAACAGGTGAGGATGAGACAAGGGCTTGGACGATTACCGAGGGAACAAAAGCTCCTCAGGCAGCAGGTAAGATTCATACTGATTTTGAACGTGGATTTATCAGAGCTGAAGTTGTAAGTTATGATAATCTCGTAGAGCAGGGGAGTATGAATGCTGCTAAGGAAAAAGGGCTTGTTCGTTCAGAGGGAAAAGATTATGTTGTTCAGGACGGAGATGTAGTTCTTTTCAGATTTAATGTATAAAGATTTTTGGTTTATGTAAACTTATACATATAGTTAAATTTAAGGGGGATGGCAGATGGGAGCTGACATCAGATTTCCACATTTAGGGATAGAAATTGAGAAGCTTGGCAAGAGCATTTCTATAGGAGGCTTTTCGATTGCATATTACGGAATTATAATAGCATTTGGCATGGTCTGCGGCTATCTCGTAGCGGCATGGCAGGCTAAGAGAACCGGTCAGGACAAAGAAATGTATCTTGACCTTGCATTGTGGGATATTATATTTGCTGTTATAGGTGCGAGAGTATATTATGTTGTATTCAGCTGGGATTATTACAGTAAAAATCTCAAAGAGATAATAAATACAAGAGGCGGTGGACTTGCCATTTACGGCGGTGTCATAGCTGGAGTAATAACAACATTTGTGTTTTCAAAGGTTAGAAAAGTTTCTTTTATGAAACTTTTGGATACTGCCTGTGGAGGACTTTTGATTGGCCAGATAATAGGAAGATGGGGCAATTTCTTTAACAGAGAAGCTTTTGGAGGATACACAGACAGCTTATTTGCAATGCAGATAAAAAGAACTCAGGTTAGTCAGTCGAATATCACGCATGATATTATTAAACATATTGTTGATATCGATGGAGTATCTTATATACAGGTTCATCCGACTTTTTTATATGAGTCTTTGTGGAATGTGATAGTTTTATTGATAATTCTATTTTATACTAAAAAGAAAAAATATGACGGTCAGTTGTTCCTTATATATTTATTGGGATATGGTGCCGGAAGATTTTGGATAGAAGGGCTTAGAACAGACCAGCTTCTTATACTGGGGACGCAGGTTGCGGTTTCGCAGGTATTATCTGCGACAGTTGCGATTGCAGCGGCTGTGATAATGATTGTCATGTTTAAAAAGAAAAAGGATGCAAAATAATAATGACCGACCGGATTTAGATTATAAATAAAAAATTATAAGACAGATTGATTAAATACGAAGGTGGGTTATCACACTAATCAGTAAGGGTGATAACCCACCTGTTTTTGTTTAAAGAATTTGTTTTTTTGTTTCATCATATTATATGCTGCAAGGGTCAAAATATCTTTTGCTTCTGACATCGTTATATATAATGATAATATTTTGCTTTTCTGATAAAGAAAGTTGCTGTAACGCAAAGCGTAAAGAGCTCGGCAACGGAAATAGACAGCCATATACCGTTTATGCCCAAAATTACAGGCAGCAACAAAACGGCAGAAAGCTGAAATACAAGTGTTCTTAAAAATGAAATAGCTGCCGATATAGGCCCGTTGTTTAAAGCTGTAAAGAATGACGAACCAAATATATTATAGCCGTTTATAAGGAATGCGAGACAGTAAATTCTAAATCCTGAAACAGTCATTTTATATAGAGATTGGTCGTATCCGACAAATAATTTTGAAGCGGGTGCTGCAAGTAATTGTGCGAGTGCAAATATGGACACAGCCCATATACAGATGAGAGTTAAACTTTTTTTAAAAAGATTTTTTAACTCATCGTGATTTTGGGCACCGTAGTGATAACTGATGATAGGTGCACTTCCAATAGAATATCCTATAAATATCGCAACAAAAATAAAGTTGACATACATGATTGTTCCGTATGCGGCTACACCGTTTTCTCCGGCAAATTTCATGAGCTGTAAATTATAAAGTGAATTTACGATTGAGCTTGAAAGGTTTGTCATAAGTTCAGAGGAACCATTGGTACATGTTCTTAAAAGAACTTTGCCATAAAAATGTGTTTTTCCGAGTTTCAGAGGACTTGAATTTTTTCGGGCGAAATAAAAAAGTGGCAGAAGACCTCCGATGCACTCTCCACATACAGTGGCAATTGCGGCTCCGGCTAAACCAAATCCCAATAGGGCAACAAAGATATAATCAAGTACCATGTTGGTTACTCCGGCGGCAATAATTACAAAAAGGCCGAGTTTTGGTTTTTCGGCGGTTACAAAAAAGCTCTGAAAAACATTTTGGAGCATAAATGGCATAAGTGAGATAAAAGAGATTCTTCCATATAATACACAGTTTTCGAGAAGTTTTCCGTTTGCACCCAGCGCAATGCTTACCGGGCGCACCAATATTGCTCCAAGTATGGAGAAAGCAAGTCCGCCTATAATTGTGGTGTATACAATCAACGAGAAATATTCGTTTGCCTTCTTATTTTTCTTTTCTCCGAGTGTTTTTGCAACGATTGCGCTTCCGCCTGTTCCCATCATAAAGCCAAGAGCACTTAATCCCATAATAAACGGAAGTATGAGATTTATGGCAGCAAGTGCTGTTTTGCCGACAAAATTAGATACGAACAATCCGTCAACAACACTGTATATGGATGTGAATATCATCATTACTATTGACGGATATACAAATTTTAATAGTTTTTTAAATGTAAAATGTTCTGATAATTGAATTGCCATGACTACCTCCGATGTAAATTTTTGAGTTTATTAAATTCAGTGTGTAAAGAGTGTATATATTTATCAAATATATTAAGTACAAAAGTCTGCTCCTGTTCAGTCAATAATGAGAAAGAATTATTCTCACATTTAATGATAGGATAAATTTTTTCACGTATAAGTATTTTTCCTTCATCAGTCAGATTTATGTGTTTTGCACGACCGGTACCATTTGAAAAATATATATAACCTTTTTTTTCAAGATTATGTATGGATGAGTTTATTGTCTGTTTTGGTAAAAATGATATTTTTCGTATATCACTTTGAAGACAGCCGTCACCCAGTTCAAAAATAGAATATAAAATATCAAATGAACTGTCCGATAAACCGGCATTTAGTGCGATTTCGTGATAAATATCATTTATTTCTTTATAAAATTTATTGAAGCCGGCAAGAGCATGGCTTATTGTAGGTACTTCATCCGAAAAAAAGTCCTGCTTATAAATTTTCTCCTGCATATATAAATCACCGTACCTTTCATATAAATGAGTCTGATTTCGTACTCAAAACACTATAGTACGAAATCGGACTTATGTCAAGATATTTTTAGGATTACTGAATTTCAATGTGACTATTTATATGAAATAAATGTTCTTTGGGAAAAAATGTATACAAAAAAATATGTCTTTTTATTGTCATACTCTTGCCAAATGTGGTGAAAAGTTATATTATAGTGAATGTAAATGGTTAAAAGTGGGGACAAATTGCATAAAAGTGGGTGAAAGTGGGTGATTATATGTTTATGGGTCAATATGAGCATACTATTGACACTAAAGGCAGAATAATCATTCCTGCCAAATATCGAAACGAGTTAGGAGATACGTTCGTTATAACGAAAGGTCTTGATGGCTGTCTTTTTTTATATCCGTCAAATGAGTGGCAGGATTTTGTAGACAAGCTTAAAGGACTTTCGTCAAGCCAGAATACCAGAAGGATACAGCGTCAGTTTTTATCAAAAGCTATGGAAGTTACTCCGGACAAGCAGGGAAGAATCATCATTCCCGGCATACTTAGAGAGTGTGCTGCATTAGAGAAAGATGTGATTTTTCTCGGGATGATGAACAGAGTTGAAATATGGGATAAGTCAAGACTCGAGGCAGAGGAAGAGCTTGAAGAAAATGCCGGAGTTGAAGAAGCTATGGATGAACTTGGAATATCGCTGTAAAAAATATATTTGGAGGAAATTATGGAATTTGTTCATAAGTCGGTTCTTCTCAATGAGGTTATTGAGGGACTTGATATTAAGGAAAACGGAACATATGTGGATGGAACGCTTGGCGGAGCGGGGCATGCCATGCATGTATGTGAAAAGCTTGGAAAAGATGGCAGGTTTATCGGAATAGACCAGGACGAAGATGCCATAGAAGCCAGCACAAAACGATTAGAAAAATATGGTGATATAGTTACCATTGTCAGAAACAATTATTCAGATATGACTCAGGTTATGGATGAACTTGGAGTTTCAGGAGTTGATGGAATTACATTAGATCTTGGAGTGTCTTCATTTCAGTTAGATACAGCAGAAAGAGGATTTTCATACAGGCTTGATGCACCGCTTGATATGCGTATGGATAACAGGCAGCCGTTGTCAGCCGAGACAGTTGTAAATGAATATTCAGAAAATGAGTTATTTCATATTATTAAGAATTACGGTGAAGATAAATTTGCTAAAAATATAGCAAAACATATAGTCATTGAAAGACAGGAAAGCCCGATACTTACGACTAAGAGGCTTGCTGAGATAGTAGACCATGCTATTCCAATGAAAATGAAAAAGCATGGTGGACATCCGGCGAAGAGAACGTTTCAGGCTATAAGGATAGAAGTGAATCATGAACTTGATGTTCTGGAGAAAAACATTAATGATATGATAGATCTATTAAATCCGGGTGGAAGATTTTGCATAATTACTTTTCATTCGTTAGAAGACAGAATTGTAAAAAATGCATTCAGAACGGCACAAAATCCGTGTGTTTGTCCGTCGGATTTTCCAGTTTGCGTATGTGGGAGAAAATCAAAGGGAAAAATTATTACAAGAAAACCTATACTTCCAACGGAGGAAGAAATAGAAGGAAATCCGCGTTCCAAAAGCGCTAAACTAAGAATATTTGAGCACAACTAAAAGACTGGGAGGAGTTTTATGTCAGCTGAAACTAAAAATAATTATCAGTACGGAAGATATGAAAAAAGACATATTCCAAATTATAGAAAGAATACATATGTGGATGGAAACACAGTAAGACAGCTTAATGCTGTTCCAAACAGAAGAGAAGAAGAAAGAATTGAACGTGAAAAAAGGAGAAAGAGACAGTTAAATCCAGGAAACATCGCAATACCGGGCGTGTCTGTCGGAAATATAATTTTTATAGCTTGTGTTTCTGTTGTTCTGATAGCAGTGTCAGCATCATTTATAAATATGCAAAACAAAAGTGTTGCATTGAAAAAACAGGTTGTTTCGCTTCAGACTGAAATTCAGGAGCAGAAAACTTTAAACAATGAAAAATATGAGGAAATATTAAACGGTGTAGACCTTGCTCAGATATACAAAAGAGCTACAAGAAAACTTAATATGGTAAGGGCGGAAAATAATCAGGTGTATAAATATAAAAATAAAAAAAGTGATATGGTAAAGCAGTATGCTGATATACCCGGAACACAAAAAAATAAATAGTGTTTCGTCAGAGGATTAACATGATGGGCAAGACGGCGAAGAAAAGTATTAGAAAGAGAAATATTAGCAGAATAAAAAGACAATCAAGGTGGAGATTATACGCGGCGATGTTTATCGTTTTTGTCCTTATTATCTGTGCAGCGGGAAGAATAATATACTTAAATGTTAATAAAGGTACAGAGTATAAAAAAGAAGTTCTGGCACAGCAAAGCTATGTTAACAAGGTCATTCCATATAAAAGAGGGGATATTGTTGACAAAAATGGAAATACACTTGCAAAGAGTACAAAGGTGTATGATCTCATAATAGAGCCTAAACAGATACTGGATGCTGATAAGGATAAAAAAAGCGATGATTATAAAAAGGCAACTGCGGCGGCACTGGAAAAGATTTTCGGAATAAAGGAAAGCACATTCTATAAGATATTATCGAAAAAACCGGATTCCATGTATTATCCGATGAAAAAATACACACAGTTGAGCAGGAAAATTGTAGAGCAGTTTAAAGAACTCTCAAAGGATAATAGTAAGATTATAGGTGTGTGGTTTGAAGAAAAATATTTAAGAACATATCCGTATTCGCAGGTTGCGAGTACGGTTCTTGGTTTCTGTTCTTCTGACGGACAGGGGCTCGGCGGAATTGAGAGCTGGTATAATTCAAGTTTAAATGGTGTTAATGGAAAGAGTTTTGGGTATTATGATTCAAATCTGAATCTTGTAGAAGAAGTAAAAGAGGCACAAAACGGAAACACAGTAGTATCGACCATAGATATAAATGTGCAGGGTGTTCTCGAGAAGAAAATGAAGAAGTTTCAGGAAGAAACAGGTTCTGAAAATATGGGAGTTATTTTGATGAATCCGCAAAACGGAGAAATATATGCAATGGCGGATTATCCGAGTTATGATTTGAACAATCCAAGGGATTTATCAAAAATTTACTCAAAAAAAGAACTCACTAAATTGTCATCGAAAGAAAAGGGAGATTTACTGCAAAGTTTATGGAGAAATTTTTGTATTTCAGATGCGTATGAACCGGGTTCTACATTCAAACCGATAACAGTTGCAGCTAGTTTTGATGAGGGTGCATCATATGATGGAAAACATTATTTTTGCGACGGGGGACAGCAAATAGGAACGACATATATTAAGTGTGTGGCTCATACTATAGGTGGTCATAAGGATACAGATCCCTGCAAGGCTTTGATGAAGTCGTGCAATGATGTAATGATGCAGATGGCAGCAGATCTTGGCGTGAATAAATTTACAAAATATGTAAGAAGTTTTGGGTTTGGAGCCAAGACGGGTATTGACCTTCCGGGTGAGGCTGTTGGTGGAATATTCAGTAAAGAAGATATGCATCAGGTAGAACTTGCAACATCAAGTTTCGGACAGGGTCAGACAGTTACTATGATTCAACTTATTTCAGCCTTCTGTGCGACAATAAACGGTGGAAATTATTATCAGCCGCATGTTGTAAAGGAGATTGATTCGCAGAATGGTGCAGTTGTATCATCAAATGACAAGGTGCTGGTAAAAAGGGTTATCTCGGAGGATACAAGCAAATTTATAAGAAAATATCTCGAAAAGACGGTAGAGGATGATGAGGGTACGGCAAGTCCGGCAAGGGTAAAAGGTTATGTGATTGGCGGAAAAACAGGAACAGCCGAAAAGCATCCGATTACCAAAAAGAAATATCTTGTATCTTTTGCAGGATTTACACCTGTTGATAAACCTGAACTTGCAATATATGTAGTTATAGATGAGCCTCATGTAAAAGATCAGGCTCACAGTACATATGCAACCGAATTTGCAAGTGAGGTACTTAAAGATGTTCTTCCAATGTTAGGTATATATAAAGAATCAGGCAAATCAAGTGATGCTAAAGCAGTTACTATTCCATCAACCAAAAAAGGAAATTCAATTTTGGAAGTTCCTGCGGGTGGTTATACAACTTCGGATTATGGAGTTGCAAAAAGTAAAAAAAATGCAAATAATTGATTTGACGGTGCATAAAAGCAAATGAGTGTAATAAAATACTTAATAGCCGGATCATAAGAGAGGGTTATTTATGAAGTATTGTAAAACACCACAAAAGCAACGGTTATTTTTTGTGTTTATTGTGGTTTGCTTTTGTTTATTTATGCTCGTTGGGAGACTTGTATATCTTATGATATACCGGGCTGATTATTATGGAGAAAGAGCAAAAGCAGTTCAGCAGAGAGAAAGAAGTATCAAGGGAAGTAGAGGAAAGATTCTTGACAGGAACGGAATTGTTCTTGCAGGAAATAAATCTGTTTCAACTATTTCAGTGATACATAATCAAATAAAACAGCCGGAGAAGGTGATAAAGAACTTATCAGCAATTCTTGAAATTGATGAGGATGAGATAAGAAAGAAAGTTAATAAAGTTTCATCAAGAGAAAAAATAAAATCTAATGTTGAAAAAGCTATTTCTGATAAAATTAGAAATCTCGAGATGGACGGAGTTATGGTTGATGAAGATTATAAGAGAACTTATCCGTTCAATTCGCTTGCATCAAAAGTGATTGGATTTACCGGAGCCGATAATCAGGGCATTCTTGGTCTTGAAGTTAAATATGAAAAATATTTAAAAGGTGAGCCGGGGTATATTCTGACAACAACAAATGCAAGAGGAATTGAGGTCGATAAGAGGGCGGAAGAAAGAATTGAACCAAAACAGGGAAAGGACCTTTACACAAGTATTGATATAAATATTCAAAAGTTTGCAACGCAGGCGGCAAAAAATGTCATGGAAGCAAAAGGGTCAAAAAATGTCAAAATTCTTGTGATGAATCCGAACAACGGGGAAATATTTGCGATGGTAAATGTTCCTGAGTTCAATCTTAATAAGCCATATGATATTAAGAGTAAGAAAAAGCTGAGTCAAAAAGAACTTAATCAGAAATTAAATGATATGTGGCGAAACGGATGCGTATGTGATACATATGAACCCGGTTCGACATTTAAGGTTTTTACGGCAACGGCGGCATATGAGCAGGGAGTTGTAAAACTTACAGATACATTTAACTGTCCGGGATATAAAATTGTCGGTGACAGAAAAATAAGGTGCCATAAGACAACAGGACACGGAGCAGAAACATTTGCACAGGGCGTACAAAATTCATGTAATCCTGTTTTTATGGAAGTAGGTCAAAGGCTTGGTGTAGCCAATATGTTTAAGTATCTGAAAAAGTTTTCTGTTTTGGATAAAACAGGAATAGACGTTCCGGGAGAAGCGGTGACAATTATGCATCAGCAGAAAAATGTCGGTGAAGTGGAACTTGCGACAATGTCGTTCGGACAGTCGTTTCAGTTGTCTCCGATTCGTCTTTTGACAACCATAAGTGCCGTGATAAACGGCGGAAATATGATAACTCCGCATTTTGGAGTGAAGATTTTAGATGAACAAAAGAACAGGAAATATACAATAAGATATAATGCGCAGAAAAACGTAATATCCAAAGACACATCGGAAGTCATGAAAAAAATACTTGAGTCGGTGGTCAGTGAAGGCGGAGGAAAAAAAGCTGCTGTAGATGGATATAAAGTTGGTGCTAAAACAGGAACTTCAGAAAAACTTCCGAGAAGAAGTGGAAAATATGTTGCGTCATGCATGGGGTTTGCACCGGCAGATAATCCAAAGGTTATAGCACTTGTGCTTATTGATGAACCTCAGGGGATTTATTATGGAGGTACAATTGCTGCTCCGGTCATTTCAAAACTGCTTGATGACATATTGCCCTATATTGATTAAAGTGTTGTTTTCATACAATGTATCAAATAACATTAAAGTTGCTTATAAGAACTATCAGGAGGTCTGATAATGACATTTTCGTCTGTGTTTATTTCTATGATTGGAGCTTTTTTGACAAGTGCTGCACTTTGTCCGGTAATGATTCCGATTCTTCGAACATTGAATATAAATCAGTATGTGAGATGTGAGGGACCAAAGTCACATTTAAAAAAAGCAGGAACGCCGACTATGGGTGGAATTGTGATACTCATATGTTCGACGGGAGTTAACCTTTTGGGAATAAACGGCAGCAGGGAAGAATGTCTGTTGATATTTACTTTTCTTGGATTTGGTGCAATTGGATTTTTAGATGATTATATAAAAGTCTGTCTGAAAAGGTCGCTTGGTTTGTCTGTTTTACAAAAAATTATATTGCAGAGTATAGTTACATTATGGTTCTGTTATTATTATATTTTTAAATTGCAGGAAAAATGTGAGATGCTTATTCCGTTTACCGGAGGAATAAAAAATGGTATTTATCTGTCGGTATCACCGATAATGTTTGTATTTATAGTTTATATTATAATGATGGGGACTGTTAACGGTGCAAATTTTACGGATGGGCTTGACGGTCTTGCAGCAAGTGTAACTTTGCTTATTGTAGTATTTTTTTCCACGGTTGCCATTAAATTAAACCGTGATATGGCTTTGTCGGGGGCATGTGTTGCAGGAGCTTTGATAGGATTTCTGATTTTTAATGTACATCCGGCAGCGGTTTTTATGGGAGATACAGGTTCGCTTGCACTTGGAGGTTTTGTTGCAGCAATTGCAACCATGTTAAAGATGCCTTTATATATAGCAATAGTAGGTGTGGTATATCTTGCAGAAGTTTTGTCTGTGATAATTCAGGTGTCATATTTTAAAATGAGCGGTGGGAAAAGACTTTTAAAAATGGCGCCGCTGCATCATCATTTTGAACAATGTGGATGGAGAGAAACGACGGTTGTTGCAGTTTTTTCTGTAATAACTACAGTTATGTGTATAGCTGTGATATTGGAAAAAACATGATTAGAATAAAAAGTTATTATTAGGAAAAGAGGATGAATATGAAATTTACAAACAAGAAAGTATTGGTAGTAGGTACAGGAAAAAGCGGGGTGGCAGCCGTCAGGCTGTTAAATAAGTCAGGAGCAGAAGTTATTGTACTGGAAGGAAATACATCATTTTCGACAGAAGAAATCATCTCAAGATTTCCAAAAGATGCTGAATTTGACCTTATAATAGGAGAACTTCCGGAGCAGAAAATGAATAACATTGATTTTGTGATATTGAGTCCCGGAGTTCCGACTGATTTACCTTTTGTTGTAAAGCTTCAGGAGAAGAATATACCTGTATGGGGAGAGATTGAACTTGCATATCTTTGTGGTGCAGGAAAACTTTTTGCCATAACAGGAACAAATGGAAAAACAACAACTACAGCACTTACCGGTGAGATTATGAAAACATATTTTAAAGATGTATATGTAGTTGGAAATATCGGTTATCCGTATACGGAGTATGCTGCCCAAATGACGGAAAAATCGGTGACAGTAGCGGAAGTAAGCAGTTTCCAGCTGGAGACAATAAATAAATTTCATCCTCAGATAAGTGCGATTCTTAACATCACACCGGATCATTTGAACAGACATCATACAATGGAATGTTATGTTGAGGCTAAAGCAAGAATTGCAAAAAATCAGAATAAAGACGAGATTTGTGTTCTGAATTATGAAGATGAATATCTTAAGAAAATTGCAAAGGATATACCGGCAAAGATATTCTGGTTTAGCAGTGAGCATGAACTTAAAGAGGGTATTTGGCTTGACGGTGAAAAGATTATGTACTGTGACGGGGAGGAACAGGAGCCTGTCATGGTATGTACAATACATGATATGAAGCTTTTAGGTAAGCACAATTATGAGAATGTAATGGCAGCGGTAGCAATTGCCATGCATGCGGGAGTGCCGATAGACTGCATAAGAAAAGCAGTTAAAGAGTTTAATGCCGTTGAGCACAGAATTGAATATGTAAGGGAAGTAAATGGTGTTAAATATTACAATGATTCTAAGGGAACAAATCCTGACGCTGCGATTAAAGCGGTTGAAGCGATGGTAAGACCTACTATAGTAATCGGAGGAGGTTACGATAAAGATTCATCATATGATGAGTGGATAGCTTCTTTTGGAGATAAGGTAAAAGCACTTGTGCTTCTTGGTCAGACAAAGGATAAAATTGCCGCTGCAGCCAAAAAAGCAGGTTTTGCAAATATAATAATGACTGAGTCTTTAGAGGAGGCTGTAAAAGTGAGCAGTGAGCAGGCCAAATCAGGAGATGCTGTTTTATTATCTCCGGCCTGTGCAAGCTGGGGTATGTTTAAAAATTTTGAAGAGAGAGGTGACCTGTTTAAGCAATATGTCAACAGCCTGGAGTAAGAATATAACCGGACCGAGAAAAGAAAAAAATTACTCTAAGTATGACTATATGCTTATCGTTCTGACATTAGGAATTGCAATTTTCGGTGTCTGTATGATAAACAGCGCGGGAATATATAATGCACTATTGCTTGGAGCACCGCTTAGATTTGTCAAGTCACAGATTGCAGGGCTTTTGGCGGGATGTGCTATGATGATATTTGTGGCGGCTTTTGATTACCATATCTTAATAAGGAATGTTTTCGGTAAAAACGGAAATATAAAGGTCGTTCATGTTTTATATGCTGTCGCACTTATCATGCAGGTAGCGGTTCTGTTTATCGGTGTTGATTATAACGGTGCGAGAAGATGGCTGAGGTTTGGATTTATCCAATTTCAGCCGTCGGAGATAACCAAGATTGTAGTTATTATTTTTATATCGTATGTCGCGTACATAAACAGAAGTATTTTTGATACATTTAGGGGATTTTTGCGAGTAATGTTATTTATTGCTCCGTTGATTGCCGTTATAGCAAAGGAAAATTTGAGTTCAGCAATAGTTGTTGCCGGGATAAGCGTTGGAATGTGTTTTATAGCAAGCAATAAAAACGGATATTTTATCGTATGTGTAATGGCTATGATAGCTGCGGCATCGTTGTATATAATTTTCGGAGACCCTTTCAGAATGGAAAGAATACAGATATGGCTTAATGTTGAAACAAATGAAAATGCTCATCAGATAAAACAGGGTTTGTATGCTATTGCTACCGGAGGCTTGTTTGGAAACGGAGTAGGAAACAGTGTACAAAAACTGGGGTATATACCTGAGGCATATAATGATATGATATTCTCAGTTATATGTGAGGAACTTGGAGTTGTCGGTGCGACGGTTTTGATAATTGCGTTTATTGTATTGTTCTGGAAAGTCATCCGCATCGGTTACGGTGCATCGGATATTTTCGGGACTATGTTGTGTTCGGGTGTTATGCTGCAGCTTTCAATACAGGTTGTCATAAATGTTGCGGTTGTCACAAACTCTATACCGTCAACAGGTATTCCGCTTCCATTTATAAGTTATGGAGGAACATCTGCTATGATAATGATGGCAGAGATGGGGATAGTTCTTGGTGTTTCAAAAAGAGAAAAGAGGTTAAACTGTTTATGAGGATACTGAAACGTTTCATTATATTTATATGTGTTTTGGCAGCTTTGATATTTGGATTATATTTTGCATTTCATATAAATACAATTGAAATAGAAGGAGACAGTACATATTCTGATGCTGAAATAGAAAAGAGCGTATTTAGCAGAAAATTTTCAGATAATGAACTTGTATTCAGATTGTACAATAAAATATACGGGATAAATAAACTTCCGCTCATTGAGGACATAGATGTAAAATATACAGACCGCAATTCTGTATTGCTTCATGTGTATGAAAAGAAAGTAAGCGGCTGTATAAAATATATGGGACAGTATGTTTATTTTGACAAAGACGGAATAGTATTGCAGAGTTTATCGGAGCACAAAGAAGGAGTTCCAATGGTTACAGGCATAAAGTTCGGTGATTTTTCCATAGGAGAGGCATTCAGTGTAGAAGATGAAAAACTTTTTTCTAAAATAATGAACATATCACAGCTTATAAGTCATTATAAAATTGATGTATCAAGAATACATTCAAGTACAGACGGAATTATATTATATTCAGGAAAAGTCAGAGTTTATCTTGGAAAGAAAAATATGTATGATGACCAGCTGGCAGCGTTGTCATCAGTATTAAAAACGACAGAAAAGAAAAATTTAAAAGGCAGCATAGACATGTCTGATTATCAGTCAGGCGATAAAATTGTATTAAAAACAAATAATTAAATAAAAAGATTAAAAGAACAAATTTTCTCTTGATTATTCAAAGGTTAATGGGTATTATATAAATTAGGGAAATTTGTGAGTAGATTAAGGAGGAGCAGCGTTGTTAGAAATAAAAACAAATGATTCAGAAATAACCGCTAAAATTGTTGTAGTTGGTGTTGGCGGAGGCGGAAATAACGCCGTAAACAGAATGATACAAGAGGGAATGAAGGGCGTTGAGTTTATATGCATAAATACAGATAAGCAGCATCTCTTAAATTGTAATTCTGCAACATGTCTGCAGATTGGAGAAAAATTAACAAAAGGACTTGGTGCCGGTGCTAATCCTGAGGTTGGCAAGGCAGCTGCTGAGGAAAATCGTGAAGATATAACAGAAATGATAAAAGGCGCAGATATGGTCTTTGTAACTTGCGGAATGGGTGGCGGAACAGGAACAGGAGCTGCTCCTGCTGTCGCAGAAATATCAAAAGAACTTGGTATACTTACAGTAGGAATTGTGACAAAACCATTTAAATTTGAAGCAAGAAGCCGTATGAATAATGCGATTGCAGGCATTGAGAATCTTAAAAACAGCGTAGATACTCTTATAGTTATACCTAATGATAAACTTTTGGAGATAGTTGACAGAAGAACATCTATGCAGGATGCGTTAAGCAAAGCTGATGAGGTGCTTCAGCAGGGTGTTCAGGGTATTACAGATCTTATCAATGTTCCGGGACTTATCAATCTTGACTTTGCAGATGTGCAGACAGTTATGAAAGATAAGGGAGTTGCTCACATCGGAATCGGAACAGGAACAGGCGATGACAAATGTCTTGAAGCTGTTAAGCAGGCTATATCAAGTCCTCTTCTTGAGACAACTATAGAGGGTGCATCAGATGTAATTATAAATATTGCAGGAGATGTAGGACTTTTAGAGGCAAGTGAAGCAGCATCGTACATAGAGGAGCTTACAGGAGAAAACAGCAATATTATATTTGGTGTAAGTGATGGAACAGGTGATGATTCTGTAAAGATAACTGTTATAGCTACAGGTCTTGATGAGGATAATACAGAACAGCAGGCACAGGCATCAAAGTCTCCTTCTTTTATCAGACAGACACAGACTCCTAAGACTAACTTTCCGACAAGAGAGGGGCAGATAGCATCACCGGCTAAGAAAGTTAATGCTCAGGCACCGGAGGATTTTGCAAAACAGCAGAATGTACAGTCAGTGACAAGACAGAGTGTACAGCCTCAGCCATCTGTTTCTTATACAAGAGGAAATGAAGATGGTGGAATTAAGATACCTGAATTTTTACAGAGAAAAAAGTAAAAGTATTATAGTGATAAAGAAAATCCGGACAGGTAGATTTGTTCGGATTTTTCACTTTATTGTCGGTGTTTGCAGGATTGCGAAAGTTGCATAGCAATGAAGCAATCCGTGGCATTATTTGGATAGGAAAGAGAGAGTATGTATAGTCAGGAAGATTTAAAAAAATTGAGAGTTACAATGATGATAAAAGTTCTTCTTATATTTGGAGGAATTATTTTTATGCAGCTTATTGCATATATGCTTTGTGTGCTTGGATATGTTGCTTACGGAATGATGCGCGGCGGTGATTATGCAAGGCTGCTTGCGGAAGTGACAATATTAGGGCAGACTTCACAGACAAATATAATGTTAGCCATCTCGGCGGTCAGTGCCATATTATCGTTTATATGGTGTGGAGTGCTCTATATAAAATCAAGCTGGCGCAGTGAACATGTTGATTATGGACAGGTATTTTCGATAAAAAATGTATTATGCATTTTATGTATCGGAAGCGGATGCTGTATATTGTTAACTTTTTTGCTGAGTTTATTAACAGCGGTATTTCCGCAGGCTTTTCAAAATTACACAAAACTTATGTCTAATTTTGAGAGTGGGAATATGATTTTAACATTAGGTTATGCAGTTCTCATAGGACCTGTATCAGAGGAAATGATATTTAGAGGTGCAATTTTTGACAGGGTATATACGGTATTTCCGTTTTGGAAGGCGAACATTATTCAGGCGGTGTTGTTTGGTGTATATCATATGAATATTGTTCAGGGATTGTATGCTTTTTGTCTGGGAATGGTTTTAGGGATTATAGTTAAAGCTACCGGCAGTATATTGTGTTCTATGATTACACATATAACATTTAACGGTACAAGCTATCTGCTGCCTGTTATACTTGGAACAGGAGCAGCATGGGTTAATATAATAGTTTTGATAATTGCGTTGTTTTTGATCGCAGCGGGAATTTTTGGAATAAAGTTTTTAATGCGTTCCTTAAATTGATATGTTACAATTAACCATAATTATAAATTGTATAGGAAGGAAGATTAGATTATGAAGTGGTACGATGAAGCAGTATTTTATCATATATATCCATTGGGACTTTGTGGGTGCAAAAAGGAAAATGATGGTGTACGGGAAGAACATTTTGAAAAACTCACCAAATGGGCAGAGCATGCAAAGAAAATTGGGTGCACAGCTATATATATAGGTCCTTTGTTTGAATCTGAGGGACATGGTTATGAGACAACAGATTACAGGAAAGTTGACTGCCGTCTTGGAACAAATGAAGATTTTAAAAAATATGTCAGATATTGTCATGAAAATGGTCTGCATGTGATTGTAGACGGTGTTTTTAATCATGTGGGAAGAACTTTTTTTGCTTTTCAGGATTTGCTTCAAAATCGCGAAAATTCAGTGTACAGAGATTGGTTCTGCAATGTGAATTTCGGAGGCAATAATGAGTATAATGACGGCTTTTCCTATGATAACTGGGGAGGCTACAATCTGTTAGTAAAGTTAAATCAGAGAAATCCGAAAGTTAAATCATATTTATTTGAATCAATAAAACTCTGGGTTGATGAGTTTGATATAGACGGCATACGTCTTGATGCTGCAGATGTACTTGATTTTGATTTTATGAAAGAACTCAGAAGTTTTACAAGAAATTTAAAAGAAGATTTCTGGCTTATGGGTGAAGTAATACACGGTGATTACAGCAGATGGGCAAACAGTGATATGCTTGACAGCGTTACAAATTATGAACTGCATAAAGGACTTTATTCAGGACACAACGACCATAATTATTTCGAGATTGCCCATTCGATAAAGAGACTTCTCGGAATATGCGGTGATACAAGATTGTACACATTTGTTGATAATCACGATGTTGAACGTATATATTCAAAAGTAAATAATAAAGAACATCTTTACAATATTTATATATTGCTGTACACTCTTTACGGCATTCCTTCCATTTATTATGGCTCAGAATTTGCGATTGAAGGAAAAAAAGAAAGTGGTTCTGACTGGAATCTTCGTCCTTGTCTTGAACTTGATGATTTTAAAGATGCATATGAAAATAATGCCATAACTAAATTGTGCATACAGTTAGGAAAGTTGAAAAAAGATTATACAGAACTTAGTGCGGGCGGATATGAGGAATTGCTGCTTACTAACAGACAATTTGCATATTCAAGAAATTATAATGGAAAAGTTATTGTCATAGCTCTGAATAATGATGATAATGAGACAGAGCTTACGATAAATCCTCATGTGGCATGCAATGAAGCAAAAATAATACTTGACGGAAGTGTTGAAGATAAAAATGAGAGCGTGGACTGTAGAGTTGAAAACGGAAATGTCATTGTAAAACTTCCGGCAAATTATGGAACTATAATAGAATTATCATAGTTACTGACCACTAAATTATAATAACATTAAAATGAAAGCTGAGGTAAACGACAGATGAATTACGATACAATAAAAGAGGAAATTAAAAATATTGATATTACATTGCCGCCGCCACAGGAAGAACCGGAAAGACAATATTATTTTATAAAAAAGATGCAGCACTGGATGGAAGAAAAAAAAGCGGAAAAGGGCAGAGAGCTTACATGCTGTGTAAATACATTCGGCTGCCAGATGAATGCGAGGGATTCGGAGAAGATAATAGGAATCCTCATGACCATAGGATATAAGGTTGTGGAGGATGAAGATGCTGACCTTGTCATATTTAACACATGTACTGTAAGAGAAAATGCAAATCTTAAAGTGTATGGACGGCTTGGACAGTTAAAGAAATATAAAAATAAAAATCCGGAAATGATTACAATGCTCTGCGGCTGCATGATGCAGGAGGAGAGCGTTGTTGAAAAAATAAAGAAAAGTTACAGAAATGTTGATGTTATATTTGGAACACATAATATATTTAAATTTGCTGAACTTCTCTCAATGAAAGTGCTTGACAGAGCTGACAACAAAAAAATGATAATTGATGTATGGAAAGATACGACGGAGATTGTTGAGGAACTTCCGGTTGAGAGAAAATATCATTTTAAGAGCGGCGTAAATATAATGTTTGGCTGCAACAACTTCTGCAGTTATTGTATTGTTCCATATGTAAGAGGAAGAGAGAGAAGCAGAGAACCTGAGGATATCATAGCTGAGATAGAATGTCTTGTAAAAGACGGCGTTGTCGAAATCATGCTTTTGGGACAGAATGTCAACTCTTACGGCAAGAATTTGGAAAATCCGATTTCATTTACTGAGCTTTTAAGAAGAGTTGAGAAGATAGATGGATTGAAGCGAATAAGATTTATGACATCGCATCCAAAGGATTTGTCGGATGAACTTATTGAGTATCTCGGTGAGTCGAAGAAAGTATGTAAGCAGATGCATCTTCCGCTTCAGTCAGGAAGTGACAGACTTTTACAAAAAATGAACAGACATTACACAAAGGAAGGTTATCTTACACTGGTTGAAAAGATAAGAAAAGCTGTACCTGACATAGCACTTTCTACAGATATAATAGTTGGATTTCCGGGAGAGACGGAAGAGGATTTTGAAGAAACCATGGATGTGGTAGAAAAAGTTAAATATGACAGTGCGTTTACATTTATATACAGTAAGCGAACAGGGACACCGGCGGCTGCTATGGAAGAACAGCTTGACGAGGCGGTTGTTAAAGAAAGATTTGACAGACTTTTAGCAAGAGTTCAGGATATTGCCGCTGAGAAAGCTGCTGCTGATACGGGCAAGGTTCAGGATGTTCTCGTCGAAGAGATAAATGACCATGACAGTTCACTTGTGACAGGAAGGACAAGCAAAAATTATCTTGTTCACTTTAAAGGAGACGAGTCACTTATAGGAAGTATAGTTTCTGTTAAATTATGTGAGAGCAAAGGATTTTATTATATAGGTGAAATGGTTAAATAGCAATTAAAAAAATATTGTTATAAAAAAGGAAATATAAATTTTGTGTCGAATAACTAACATAGAGGGTTTTAGCATTTGAAGTGCTTGACGTATGTTAGTTATTTGTATGATGGGAGGTTTAATTGCTATGTATTACACAGAGGAACAGATTGAAGAAGTGCGTTCCAAGAGTGATATCGTCCAGATTATAGGGCGTTATGTAAATTTGAAACGAACAGGAAGCAGTTATGTCGGATTGTGTCCTTTTCATAGTGAGAAATCGCCATCATTTAATGTAAGTCCGTCAAGACAGATGTATAAGTGTTTTGGATGTGGTGTCGCAGGAAATGTAATAACATTTATCATGGAGTACGAGAATTATACTTTCCCGGAAGCTATGGAATTTTTGGCAGAGCAGGCAGGCGTTACTATTTCAAAAAGTGAACTGTCCCCTGAAATGAAAAGAGAAAAGAATTTAAGAACAGAGCTTGTACAGATAAATGCCAAAGCAGCATCATATTATTATGCCAAACTTAAGTCACCGGCGGGAAAGACAGGATATGAATATTTTTTGTCGAGAGGTTTATCGGAAGAAACCATAAGACATTTTGGTCTTGGATATGCCGGACAGGGCGGCAGTGAACTGTACCGGTATTTGAAAAACCAGGGGTATGCAGACCAGGTACTTAAGGAAACAGGGCTTTTTAAGATGGACGAGCGTGGTGTTTACGATAAGTTCTGGAACAGGGTTATGTTTCCAATAATGGATATCAACAACAGAGTTATAGGTTTTGGCGGCAGAGTTATGGGTGATGCCAAACCAAAATATCTTAATTCCCCGGAGACAAAGCTGTTTAATAAGAGTAAGAATTTGTTTGGATTAAATTATGCGAAACTTGGAAAAAAGAAAAATATAATTCTTTGTGAAGGTTATATGGATGTTATAGCCATGCATCAGGCAGGATTTACAAATGCCGTAGCATCACTTGGAACAGCGTTTACATCGGAACAGGCGGTTATTTTAAGAAGATATACCGATGAAGTTCTGCTGACATATGACAGTGATCAGGCAGGTGTAAAAGCTGCACTTAGAGCCATTCCTATGCTTAGGGATGCAGGCATAAACGCACGAATTGTGCATATGGAACCTTACAAAGACCCTGATGAATTTATAAAGGGGCTTGGAAGTGAAGAATTTGAAAAGAGAATGGCTGAAGCGCAGAATGCTTTCCTGTTTGAGATAGATGTACTTAGAAAAAGTTATGATATAAGTGACCCTGAACAAAAAACGAAATTTGATCACGAAATGGCTGCAAAGCTGTTGGTTTTTGAAGATAAGGTTCAAAGGGATAATTATATCGAAACGTTGTCTGCAAAGTATTCAATAAAAAAAGAAGATTTGCGTGGACTTGTCATAAAAAGTGCAAACAGAATTCCAGCTAATAAGGGAAACGCCAATGTCCACAGTGAAGGCTATAATAGAAATATAAAAAAAGTAAAGGAAAGCGGCATAGAACACTCGTATAAATTGCTGCTCTCATGGCTTGCGGATGAACCAAATCTTTTTGATGGCGTGAGTAAAATTATAAATAAAGATGATTTTGAGGAAGAACCTTACAGAAAAGCTGCAGCTTTATTATATGAGCAGTTTGAGAACGGAGAAGTTATTCCGGCAAGGATAATAAATTATTTTGAAGAAGCAGATGAACAAAAAGCAATAGCAGATATATTTCAGACGACATTTAAAGTTAAAATGGAAAAAGATGACATGGAAAAGGCTTTAAATGAAATTGTATATAAAATAAAAAAATACAGTATAGACAAGAAACTGAAAAATATGACAGATATAAACAATCTTCAAAATTTGATGATTGAGAAAAATAAACTTCAGAATAGAGAGAAAATGCATATTTCTCTAAAAGATGGTTAGAGTATAAACGAAGTCATTATATGATGTAGAGACAAAATATTGTTTAGTGTCAGACAAGACATCATTGTTTAAAGTGACAGGTTTTTTACATAAAAGAAAGGATGGAACGATATGGCAACAGAGAAGAAACCGGCTAAGAGTACAGGAAAAAAATCTGCATCAAAAAAAGCAGAAGAAAGAAATATCGAGGAAGAAAAGAAGAAATTTCATGAAAAGCTGATTGCACTTAAAGAACTTGCAAAGAGCAAAAAGAATGTTTTGGAGCTTGGAGAAATCAACAATTTTCTTGCAGATATCCAGCTTGACGAAGAAAAAACCGAAAAGGTTATTGACCTGCTTGAGGCAAGTGGTGTCGACGTGCTTAGAATTTCAGATGATAAGGATGATGCCGATGATGATGCACTTATTCTTGAACTTGAGGAAAGCGGAGAAGTTCCGGATGAGGATGAAATTGAGAATATCGACCTTTCAGTGCCGGATGGTGTAAGTATTGATGACCCGGTTCGTATGTATTTAAAAGAGATAGGAAAAGTTCCGCTTCTTTCGGCTGACGAAGAGGTAGAGCTTGCACAGCGAATGGAAAAAGGTGATATAGAAGCTAAGAAAAAACTTGCCGAGGCAAACTTACGACTTGTTGTAAGTATTGCAAAACGCTATGTGGGAAGAGGAATGTTATTCCTCGACCTTATCCAGGAGGGTAATCTTGGTCTTATAAAGGCAGTTGAAAAGTTCGACTATAAAAAAGGATATAAATTCAGTACCTATGCAACATGGTGGATTCGTCAGGCGATAACGAGAGCGATTGCCGATCAGGCAAGAACAATCCGTATTCCGGTGCATATGGTTGAGACAATAAACAAATATGTGAGAGTTCAGAGACAGCTTTTGCAGGAACTTGGAAGGGAACCACAGCCTGAAGAGATTGCAAAGCAGATGAACATGCCTGTAGACAGAGTGCGTGAGATTCAGAAAATATCCCTTGAACCGGTTTCTCTTGAAACTCCTATCGGTGAGGAGGAAGACAGCCATCTTGGAGACTTTATCCAGGATGATAATGTTCCTGTACCGGCAGAGGCAGCAGCATTTACACTTCTTAGAGAGCAGCTTGACGAGGTGCTTGGAACTCTTACAGAAAGAGAACAGAAGGTTCTTAAACTTCGTTTTGGTCTTGAGGATGGAAGAGCGAGAACTCTTGAGGAAGTCGGAAAAGAGTTTAAGGTAACAAGAGAGCGTATACGTCAGATAGAAGCAAAAGCACTTAGAAAATTAAGACATCCAAGCCGCAGCCGCAAATTAAAGGATTATCTTGAGTAAGGTAAAGCTTTCAAAGAGACTTGAAGTGGTTGCATCATCCGTAGGTTCTGGCGGAACAGTCGCTGATATAGGATGTGACCACGGTTTTACTTCCATCTATCTGACTGAAAATAAAATGGCAAAATGCGGGATTGCCATGGATATAAACAAAGGTCCTTTAGAAAAGGCAAAAATTCATATAGAGCAGGCAGGTCTTAAAGATAAGATTGAAACAAGATTATCGAATGGTCTGGATAAACTTGAAATAGGGGAGGCAGATACGATTCTTATAAGCGGAATGGGCGGTGCACTGATAACAGAGATTCTTACAAAAGAAAAAGATAAGACTCTTAGTGCAAAGGAACTTGTTTTATCGCCTCAGTCAGAAATATATCTTGTAAGAAAATGTCTGCATGAACTTGGATTTTTCATTCAGTGTGAAAAAATGGTCTTTGATATGGGAAAATATTATGTGGTTATAAGAGCTTTGAGAAAAGATGTGTCAGTAAAATCAGAGCTTGGTTTGGAAAAATGCAGTGAAGTGTCCGATGCAGAAATGTATGACGAAGCAGATTATGTATACGGCAGGTATCTTATTGAAAATAAAGACAAAGTTTTTTGTGAATTTCTTGAAAAAGAAAGAAAACGCATGGAGAGAGTAATTGATGCATTAAAGAGAAACGGAATGTCAGAAACAGAAATTGGTAAACAAAAGATATCTTCTGAATATAATTTATTGAGGCAGACTTTGTTAAGAATGCATTGACATAAATAGGGGGACTATAATGGTTAAAGTTACTGTATGTGGTATAACTAAAGAATATAAAGACGGAATTACATATAGAGAGGTTTCAGAGGATTTCAGGGATAATTATAAATATGATATTATTTTAGCAAAAGAGGGCGCAAAACTGATTGAATTGAATAAGACAATAAAATCTGACTGTGAAATTGATTTTGTGGATGTTTCAGATTCAAACGGACATAAAACCTATGTAAGAGGTGTAAGTATTCTTATGCTTGATGCATTTTATTCCGTATGTGAAGGAATGCCACTTGGGAATGTATTTATAAAATATATGATAGGTGACAGCTGTTATTGTGAGGCAGAGGGAATAGAAATAACGGATGAAATTTTGACAGAGATTGAAGAAAAAATGCATGAGCTTGTTGAAAGAGACATCAGGTTTGAAAAGCGTATAGTCAGCACCGCTGAAGCAATGGAGATTTTTGAAAAACATAAGATGTTTGACAAGAAAAAATTGTTTGAGTACAGGAGAGTATCTACTGCAAATATTTATTCACTTGACGGATTTGAGGACTATTACTATGGTTATATGCCGGCAAGTACAGGAATTCTCAAATATTTTACTATAGAAAAGTACAATGATGGTTTTATGGTAAATATGCCTAATAAAAATACGCCTGTTGAAGTGAAAAAGCATATTCCGAGTCCTAAGCTGTTTAAAACACTTCAGGAAGCAGGAAATTGGGGTAAAATGGTTGATGTAAGCACAGTGGGAGCGTTAAATGAGGTTATCGCAAACGGTGGAGCATCAAATCTTATTCTTGTTCAGGAAGCTTTGCAGGAAAAGAAAATAGCTAAGATAGCTGAAAAGATAGCTGAGGACAGCAGCAGAAAATTTGTTATGATAGCGGGACCGTCATCATCGGGCAAGACTTCGTTTTCACACAGATTAGCTATACAGCTTCGCACATTTGGCATAACACCACATCCTATATCACTTGATAATTATTTCAAGAACAGAGCTGATACACCGAAAGATGAAAATGGTAATTACGATTTTGAATGTCTTGAAGCAATAGATGTTGAACAGTTCAACAAAGATATGACTGCACTTTTGGCGGGAGAAACGGTTCAGATGCCTGTATTTAACTTCCTGACGGGACAGAGGGAATACAAAGGTGATTTTTTAAAGCTTGGCAGGGATGATATACTTGTACTTGAGGGCATTCACGGTTTAAATGATAAGCTTTCGTATTCACTTCCGAAAGAAAGCAAGTTTAAGATTTACATAAGTGCGCTTACACAGTTAAATATTGATGAACATAACAGAATTTCAACAACTGATGGCAGACTTATCAGAAGGATGGTAAGAGATGCAAGAACAAGGGGAGCATCCGCAGCAAAGACAATTTCAATGTGGCCTTCAGTAAGAAGGGGTGAAGACAAATACATATTCCCATTTCAGGAGGAAGCAGATGTTATGTTTAACTCGGCACTTATATATGAACTCGCTGTATTAAAGCCATATGCAGAGGCTGTTTTATTTGGAATACCAAAGGATGCACCGGAGTATATAGAAGCAAAGAGATTGTTAAAGTTTCTTGATTACTTCCTGACAGTAAGCAGTGAGGGGATACCTAAGAACTCACTTATGCGTGAGTTTGTTGGCGGCAGCGTTTTTAATGTTTAAATTTAGAATGTGTTTGCAAAACTAAATGTACATTGTGTATAATGCAAAGATACTGATAGTTTTGCAAATGCTTATCTAATATAGGATAAATGACAGAAAGGAAATGACTTGATATGGCAAAAATAATTGACGGAAAGAAGATTTCACAGGAAATAAAGGATGAGTTAAAGGAGAGAGTGGCTGCGCTTAAAGAAAAAGGTGTTGAGGTTACACTTGCTGTTATCCAGGTGGGCAGCAATCCGGCATCTACAGTTTATGTAGGAAACAAGAAGAAAGCATGTGCATATGTTGGAATAAAATCTTTGGCATATGAACTCCCTGAGGAGACGACAGAGGCAGAACTTCTTGAACTTGTGGAAAAATTAAATAAAGATGATTCAGTAAACGGCATTCTTGTACAGCTTCCACTTCCTAAACATATTGATGAAGATAAGGTTATAAAGACTATCTCACCTGAGAAAGATGTTGACGGATTTCATCCTGAGAGTGTCGGCAAATTGAGCATAGGGCAGAAAGGTTATGTTTCATGCACACCGGCAGGAATTATCCAGCTTTTAAAGCGTTCTGACATAGAAATTGACGGAAAAGAATGTGTTATCATAGGAAGAAGTAATATCGTAGGAAAACCTATGGCTATGCTTTTACTTAGAGAGAATGGAACAGTGACAATCACTCATTCCCATACAAAGGATTTAAAAGAAGTAACAAGACGTGCAGATATACTTATTGTTGCAATAGGCAGAACTAAATTTGTTACTGCAGATTATATAAAAGAAGGCGCTGTTGTAATTGATGTCGGAATGGACAGAGATGAAAACGGAAAACTTTGCGGTGATGTGGACTTTGCAGATGTTGAGCCTAAGGCGGGTGCGATTACTCCTGTTCCGGGCGGCGTAGGCCCTATGACTATCGCAATGCTTATGCACAATTGCGTGAGTTCAGTTGAAAAATAAATAAAAACAGAAAAGAGGAAAATTGTGAATATATATTTTGTATCACTGGGGTGTGATAAAAACCTTGTAGACAGCGAGATGATGATTACATCTCTTAGAAAAAACGGATTCGTGCTCACGGATGATATAGAAGAAGCGGATGTCATTGTTGTAAATACATGCTGCTTTATAGGAGATGCGAAAGAGGAAAGTATCAATACTCTTATAGAGATGGGCAGTTATAAGGATGGCAGATGCAGACTTTTAGTTGCAGCAGGCTGTCTTGCCCAAAGGTATCACAATGAGATAAAGGAGGATATTCCGGAAGTTGATCTCATTGTCGGTACGATGGGATATGAGGACTTATCAGACAAGATAAATGAAGCTCTTGAGGCAAAGGGAGTTTTGGAATCTTTAAAGGATATAGATTATCTTCCGACACCTCTTACGGACAGAGACAGCATGTCGGGCGGATATTACGCATACTTAAAGATTGCAGAGGGCTGTGACAAATGTTGTACTTATTGTGTTATCCCGAAAGTAAGGGGACATTACAGAAGTGTTCCTATGGATAATCTTATTGCACAGGCAAAACATCTTGTAAACAATGGAGCAAAAGAACTTATCCTCGTAGCGCAGGAGACAACTCTTTATGGAAAAGATATTTACGGAGAGAAGAGTCTTCCAAAACTTCTTGATGAGCTTTCGAAGATTGATGAGCTTAAATGGATAAGAATATTGTATTGTTATCCGGAGGAGATAACAGATGAGCTTATTGATGCCATAAAGAGAAATCCAAAAGTCTGCAATTATCTTGATATGCCTATCCAGCATGGTGCAGATGATGTACTTAGAAGAATGGGAAGATGGACAAACAGAGAGCAGATAGAAAACACTGTATCAAAACTGAGAAAAGAGATACCTGATATTGTGCTTAGGACTACTCTTATTACAGGTTTTCCGGGAGAGACAGAAGAAGATTTTGAACAGTTAAAAGAGTTTGTCGAAAAGATGCAGTTTGACAGACTCGGTGTATTTACTTATTCAAGGGAGGAAGATACGCCTGCTGCTGAGATGGTTGAACAGATAGAAGAAGAGATAAAGGCTTCAAGACGTGATGAGATAATGCAGATACAACAGGATATTGCTTTTGACAAGAGTAATTCCAGAGTGGGAGAAATATACGAGGTAATGATAGAAGGAAAACTGCCGGAAGAGGGAGTATATATAGCAAGAACATATATGGATGCCCCGGATGTTGACGGATATGTTTTCATTCAATCAGATTATAATTTTGATTCTGGAGATTTTGTTAAAGTTGAGATAACAAGGTCAGATGAATATGACCTTATTGGTGAAATTATAGATTAAGATACAGTACACTAGAAAGCTTCTAGATGAAAAATTTTGAGAGTGCACTGTATAAAAACGGAGGCTTAGTATGAATTTACCAAATAAAATAACGATGCTTAGAGTTATGATGATACCTTTTTTTGCGTTTTTTATGCTTACGGATATGGTTGAAGGTTCTAAGTATATTGCTGTTGCGATTTTTATAATAGCATCGCTTACTGACACACTGGATGGTTTTATCGCAAGAAAATATAATCTTGTATCAAACTTTGGAAAATTTATGGATCCACTTGCGGATAAATTGCTCGTAAGTACGGCACTTATATGTTTTGTGTCTGTTCCGGATAATCCTATGCCGGTATGGGGAGTCATAATTATAATAAGCAGGGAGTTTATAATAAGCGGTTTCAGACTTGTTGCTGCAAATGAAGGCATAGTCCTTGCAGCAAGCTGGTGGGGAAAAATAAAAACAACAGTGCAGATGGTGATGTCGGTATTTCTTATAGTTAATTTTGATGGAAAAGTTATAAATATTGTTGAGAATGTACTTATCTATGCTGCAATTTTATTGACGGTAATATCACTTGTCGATTATCTTGTAAAGAACTGGAATGTCCTTGATGATGGCAAGATGTAGCAGGGAAAGGCTGGCAAAAGATGAACAAAGTAATAGTTGTTGGCGGTGGGGCAGCAGGAATGATGGCTGCCATATCTGCCGCAGATTCAGGGGCAGAGGTTATTCTGATTGAAAAGAATGAGAAACTTGGAAAAAAAGTTTATATTACAGGTAAAGGAAGATGTAATATAACAAATGAAAGTGATGTTGAAAATCTCTTAAAAAATGTAAGGTCAAATCCTAAGTTTTTGTACAGTGCTTTCTATACATTTGACAGTTACAGGATGATGGAATTTTTGGAAGGCGAAGGATTGAAGTTAAAAACCGAGAGAGGCAACAGGGTTTTTCCAGAGTCAGATAAGTCATCAGATGTGATAAAAACCTTAAAAAAAGCACTTGAAAAGAGAAAAGTAAAAATTGTATTAAATACAAAAGTATTGAACATTGATATTAAAGACGGTATATGCCATGGTGTCATAGTGCAGTCCGGAGACAAAAGTGGAAGTTATACGGCAGATAAAGTTATTGTTGCGACAGGAGGCTGTTCTTATCAGTCAACAGGCTCAACAGGTGATGGTTACAGATTTGCAAAAGATGCAGATATAAAAGTTACAAAATGTTATCCTTCACTTGTTCCGTTTAATATCGGTTCAGATATACCAAAAAGACTGCAGGGACTTTCCCTTAGAAATGTCAAAGTGACATTTTCTGATAAAGGCAAAGTTTTGTATGAAGAACTTGGAGAAATGCTGTTTACACATTTTGGTGTCAGCGGTCCGCTTGTTTTAAGTGCAAGCACATTGGCATCCGGAAAAGATGTGTCACAGATGGAACTAAGCATTGACTTAAAACCCGCACTTTCTAAAGAACAGCTTGACGAGAGAATTTTGAGAGATTTTTCTGAAAACAGGAACAGTTATTTTAAGAACAGTCTGTCAAGACTTCTGCCGGCAAAGATGATACCGGTTATCGTTGAACTGTCGGAAATTGATGAAAAGAAACAGGTAAACAATATAACAAAAGAAGAAAGAAACAGGCTTGTCAATCTTTTAAAGAGACTTACATTTAAAGTTGAAAGTCTGCGTGGATTTAATGAGGCAATAATCACAAAGGGTGGTGTATCAGTCAAAGAGATAAATCCGGGAACAATGGAGGCAAAAAAAGTAAAAGGTCTTTTTTTTGCAGGAGAAGTTCTTGACCTTGATGCTGTAACAGGTGGTTATAATCTGCAGATAGCATGGTCAACAGGGTATCTTGCCGGAATGGAAATATAAAATAATAAGTGAGAGTGAGGAAAGAGGATGTATAATATAGCGATAGATGGACCGGCTGGAGCCGGAAAAAGTACAATAGCTAAAAAGGCAGCAAAGAAACTTGACTTTATTTATGTCGATACGGGCGCAATGTATAGAGCTATTGCATTGTATTTTATTAGAAACGGAGTAGCCGCTGATGATGAAAAGACAATCAGTGAGAAATGCAGTGACATAAATGTGTCTATAGATTATGCAGACGGTGTACAACAGGTTATCTTAAATGGTGAAAACGTGAATGATTATATCAGAACAGAACAGGTGAGCATGATGACCTCAAGTGTTTCAAAATATCCTGCTGTAAGAGAAAAACTTTTAAATCTTCAGAGACAGCTTGCCACAGAGAAGAATGTAATAATGGATGGAAGAGATATAGGAACATGCGTGCTTCCTGATGCAAAGACAAAAATCTTCCTTACTGCAAGTGCCAGGGAGAGGGCAAGAAGAAGATATAAAGAACAGGTTGAAAGAGGAATTGAATGCGACATCAAACAGATTGAAAAAGATATAATTGCAAGAGATGAGCAGGACATGAACAGGGAGATAGCACCACTTAAACAGGCAGAAGATGCCGTGCTTATAGACTCATCTGACATGAGTATAGAACAGGTGGTTGATGCCATTATTGATGTTTTTGAAAAGACAAAGTAGGGAGCGATATGAGAGAAGTTACAACTGCAAAAAGCGCGGGTTTTTGCTTTGGTGTAAAACGTGCTGTTGATATGGTTTATGATGAGGCGAAAAAAGGTGAAAGAGTATATACACTTGGCCCGATTATTCATAATCAACAGGTAGTAGAAGATTTAGAAAAAAAAGGTGTAAAAGTCATAGATTCTGTCAATGATATAAATAACGGATATGATGCAACTGTCATAATACGTTCGCATGGTGTACCGGAAAAAGTTATAAAGGCACTTAGAGAAAAAAATGTGAATATAGTCGATGCAACATGCCCGTTTGTATTAAAGATACACAAAATAGTTAAAGAGGCATCACAAAGCGGAAAAACCATAGTTATAATAGGAAGCGACAATCATCCTGAGGTAGAAGGGATAAAAGGCTGGTGTGTCAATGAACCGGTTGTATTGGAAAGCGTTGAAGAAGCAGAAAATTATACTGTTGATGGCGCAAAAAAATTATGTGTTGTATCACAAACGACATTTAATTACAAGAAATTCAAAGATATAGTTGATATTTTATCTAAAAAGAGTTATGATATAGATGTTATGAATACAATTTGCAACGCTACCGAAGAGCGTCAGACAGAAGCGGGTACTATTGCGAGGCAATCCGACGCGATGTTAGTAATAGGTGGAAAACATAGTTCAAACACCCAGAAACTTTATGAAATTTGTAGAAAAGAGTGTGAGAACACATATTTTATACAGACACTTGATGACCTGGATTTGAAGCAACTTCAATCTTTTCGTAGCGTGGGTATTACTGCCGGGGCTTCAACCCCAAATAATATTATTAAGGAGGTTCAATCATATGTCAGAAATGAATAATGAATTTGAACAGTTATTGGAAGAATCATTAGTAACAATCCACAATGGAGAGATTGTAGAAGGGACAGTTATCAGCGTTAAGGAAGATGAAATCATCTTAAACATCGGCTATAAGGCTGACGGTATCATTACAAGAAATGAATACAGCAATCAGTCTGGCATCGACCTTAGAGAAGTTGTTAAAGAAGGCGACAAGATGAAAGCTAAAGTTCTTAAAGTAAACGATGGTGAGGGACAGGTTCTTCTCACATATAAGCGTTTAGCTATGGAACAGAGCAATGAGCATATCAAAGAGGCTTTTGAAAATCAGACTGTATTAAAAGCCACAGTTACAGATGTATTGACAGGCGGTTTAAGTGTAGTTGTTGAGGAAACAAAGGTATTTATTCCTGCGAGTCTTGTATCAGACACATATGAGAAAGACCTTTCAAAATATGCAGGACAGGAAATAGAGTTTGTTATCAGTGAGTTCAACCCTAAGAAGAGAAGAATCATCGGTGACAGAAAGCAGCTTTTAGTTGCAGAGAAGAAGAAACTTCAGGAAGAGTTATTCGCAAGAATCAATGTAGGAGATGTTGTTGAAGGTACGGTTAAGAACCTTACAGACTTCGGTGCATTCATCGATTTAGGCGGAGCAGACGGACTCCTTCATATTTCTGAAATGTCATGGGGACGTGTTGAGAACCCTAGAAAAGTATTCAATGTTGGAGATAAGACAAAAGTTCTTATCAAAGATATTAAAGATGACAAGATTGCACTCAGCCTTAAATTTGAGGATCAGAACCCTTGGTTAAATGCTGCTGATAAGTACAGCGTAGGTTCTGTAGTTACAGGCAAAGTCGCAAGAATGGCAGATTTCGGTGCATTTATCGAGCTTGAGCCGGGCGTTGACGCATTACTTCATGTCTCACAGATTTCAAAAGAGCATGTTGACAAGCCATCAGATGCATTGAAGGTTGGACAGGAGATTGAAGCAAAAGTAGTTGACTTTAACCCTGATGATCACAAGATAAGCTTAAGTATTAAAGCTCTCTTAAATGATAACGAGTCAGAAGAAGAGGAAGAAGTTACAGAGTAAAAGCTCTGCTGGATTGCATAAATGTGTAAATGAAATTGTCAGCAAAGCTGGCACATGTTTTGCAATAAGAACGCAGAATGTTCTTAAATACGCCAATCCGGTTATTCGGATTGGCGTATTTTAATATAAAGGAGGGATGGAAATTGGGAGATTATGAAAAGTTCAAAGAAAAAGTATATCAGCTCACAAAGATAGACTTGAGCAGTTACAAAGAAAGACAGATGAAAAGGCGTATTGATTCATTGATAACAAAAAACAAGATAAAGAGTTATGATGAATATATTGAAGCAATAAAACAAGATAAAAAGATGCTTGATGATTTTGTAACATATCTGACAATCAATGTTTCTGAGTTTTACCGTAACCCTGAACAGTGGAAACTTTTGGAAAATGAAATTTTACCATATCTTTTTGAATTTTTCGGTAATGACCTTAAAATATGGAGTGCGGCATGTTCTACGGGAGATGAGCCATACACACTCGTAATGTTACTGTCGAAGTTTATTCCTTTAAACAAGATTAAAGTCATCGCCACCGATTTAGACAGGGTTGTACTTGAAAAAGCACAGGTAGGAATTTACGATGAAAAGAGTCTTAAGGGACTTCCAAAAGAGTACATAACAAAGTATTTTACTAAAGTAGGAACAAGAAGTTATCAGATTTCAGATGAAATAAAGAAGCGCGTTGAATTTAAACAGCACAACCTGCTTAAAGATACCTATCCTACAGGCTGCAATATGATTGTCTGCAGAAATGTTATGATTTATTTTACAGAGGAAGCGAAAGCGGAAATATACAAGAAATTTAATGCGTCTCTTAAAAATGACGGTATTTTGTTCGTGGGAAGTACAGAACAGATTATATCGCCGGGAGAATCAGGATTTTCAACATATAAATCATTTTTCTATAAAAAGGCAGCTCATTAGTGGGCTGCTTTTAATCTTGCACAATTGTGAGTTTTTTAGTAAAATGGAGGTTGTGTATATAAGTATGGACGAAAATAAATGCAATATGAGGTGAAATATGAGTGATATTATTAAGGTAGTTGTTGATGCCATGGGTGGAGATAATGCTCCGCAGGCACCTATAAAAGGTGCAATTGATGCAGTCAATGAAAATGATAAGATACATGTTGTATTAGTTGGAAGAACTGATGACATCAATACAGAACTTGCAAAATATAAATATGATAAGGAACGTGTGACAATTGTACACGCTGATGATGTTATCGGATTTGATGAACCTCCGGTAATGGCGATAAGAAAAAAGAAAAAATCTTCAATCGTTGTCGGAATGAATCTTGTGAAGCATGGCGAGGCAGATGCATTTGTATCGGCAGGAAGTACAGGAGCCATACTTGTTGGTGGCCAGTTTGTTGTGGGTAGAATCAAAGGCGTAGAGCGTTCGCCTCTCGCACCGCTTATTCCTACAGCAAAAGGACCAGCACTCCTGATTGACTGTGGTGCCAATGTGGACGCAAGAGCATCACATCTTGTTCAATTTGCAAAGATGGGTTCGATATATATGGAGAGAATTGTCGGAATAGAAAAACCGCGTGTTGCCATCGTAAATATCGGTGCTGAGGAAGAAAAAGGAAATATGCTCGTAAAAGAAACATATCCTTTACTTAAGGAATGTAAGGATATCAATTTTATTGGAAGTATCGAGGCGAGAGATATTCCTAAAGGGGATGCTGATGTTATAGTATGTGAAGCATTTGTAGGAAATGTAATATTAAAATTATACGAGGGTCTTGCATCAACACTTCTTGGAAAAGTAAAAGAAGGACTTATGTCAAGCCTTAGAAGTAAAATAGGTGCGCTTCTTATCAAACCGGCACTCAAATCAACACTTAAACAGTTTGATACATCAGATCAGGGTGGAGCTCCGCTTCTTGGTCTTAACGGTCTTGTTGTAAAAGCACATGGAAGTTCGTCAAGTGTGGAAATCACACAGGCAATAAGACAGTGCATACAGTTCAATGAAGAAAAGATAAATGAAAAAATAAAAGAAAATCTTATTATTGAATAGGTGGTGCAATATGGAATTTCAAAAACTTCAAAAAATAATTGCAGAGGTTTTGAGTATTGATGATACAGATATTGTCCAGGAAATGAGTTTTATTGATGACCTTGGAGCAGACTCTCTTGAGCTTTTTCAAATATTGATGGGAGTTGAAAAAGAGTTTGACATATCAATAGATGAAGAGACATTAAAAGACGTTATTACGGTCGGTGATTTGTTGGAAATTATTTGTTAAGAAAAGCATCGTATAAAAACGAAGAATGTTAGGAGTGTGCCTGATGAAACAGGAAAAATTATTAGAGTTTCAGAAAAAAACAGGATATGAGTTTAAAAATACGGATTTGCTAATAACAGCACTTACGCATAGTTCATATTCAAATGAAAACAGATTGAAAAAATACATGTGTAATGAAAGACTTGAGTTTTTAGGAGATGCCGTGTTGGAATTGATATCAAGTGAGCAGATATACAAAGAAAATCCGACAAAACCTGAGGGAGACATGACAAGAATAAGAGCAAGCTGGGTATGTGAGCCTACACTTGCCTTATGTGCGAGAGATATAGACCTCGGAGATTATGTTATGCTTGGCAGGGGTGAAGATTTGACAGGAGGAAGAGAGAGAGACTCCATATTGTCAGATACGCTTGAGGCAACAATAGGTGCAGTCTATCTTGATGGGGGATTTGAGAAAGCAAGAGAGTATATTAACAGGCATATATTAAATGATATAGAGAAGAAAAAACTTTTTTATGACAGCAAAACCATATTGCAGGAAATAGTTCAGGGTGAGCATCTTGATATGGAATATGAGCTTCTAAAGGAGGAAGGACCGGATCACAATAAATCATTTACAGTTGCTGTAAACATAGGCGGGGAAAGATTTACGACGGCTGCCGGCAGAACAAAGAAAAAGGCAGAACAGTCTGCTGCATATCAGGCTATACTTAAGCTTCACAAATAATTAATCAGGAGAACATCGGATGTATTTAAAAAGTTTAGAAGTACATGGTTTTAAATCATTTGCAAACAAGTTGATATTTGAATTTCATGACGGAATAACCGCAATTGTAGGGCCAAACGGCAGTGGAAAAAGTAATGTAGCCGATGCAGTCAGATTGGTGCTTGGAGAGCAGAGTGCAAAGCAGCTTCGTGGCGCGAAAATGGAGGACGTTATTTTTGCGGGAACACAGATGAGAAAACCACTTGGTTTTGCATATGTAGCCATTACTATAAGCAATGAGGATCACAAATTAAATGTTCCGTATGAAGAAGTTAAGATAGCAAGAAGAGTTTACAGGTCAGGAGAGAGTGAATACCTGTTAAATGGAACAGCATGCAGACTTAAAGATGTTCAGGAACTTTTATTTGACACAGGTATAGGAAAAGAAGGATATTCTATAATCGGTCAGGGTCAGATAGACAAGATATTAAGCGGAAAGCCTGAGGAAAGACGTGAACTTTTTGACGAGGCAGCCGGAATTGTCAAATACAAGAGAAGAAAAGCAAGTGCACAAAAGAATCTTGAGGAAGAGAGACATAATTTAGAGAGAATAGAGGATATTCTTTCCGAGATAGAAAAACAGGTAGGTCCGTTGGAGAAACAGGCGGGAAAAGCAAGACAGTATCTTATGCTTCGTGATGAGTTACGAACACAGGATGTAAATATGTTCCTTATAGAATATGACCGTATTCATGATGAAGTAAAAGAGTTTGAACAAAAACAGGAGATTGCTGAGAACGATTTAAAAAATGCCAACACCGAGCATGAAAAAAGCAGGGCAGAGTATGAAAAGTTACAGGAAAAACTAGATGATAAAATAAAAAGTATCGAGACTCATAAAGAAAATTTAAATACAACAAGAGTTTTATTAAATAATTGTGAGGCGGATATAAGGCTTTTAAATGAAAAAATCCGTGGTATAAAACAGAGTGAAAGTCATTATAAGGAGGTCATAGACGATTATCAGCTCAGAATAAAAAAATATGACCTGGAATACAGCCAATATGTCCGGCAGAGAGAAGATAATAACAAAAAGATAGAGCGGGTAAATGCTTTGTTACTGGAAAATAAGAAAAATATCGAGGTTCATAAAAATAAAATATCCGATATTGAAAAGTTTATAGGGAAAGTACAGAGACAAAAACTTGCAAGCATAAATGCAGCTGCTGATGTAAAGAGTGAAGAGTTAAAATACAAAACTTTACTCGAACAAAATAATATAAAGAGAGCAGAACTCAATAAGAGGATACTTCAAAACAAAACGGAAAATTCAGTTCTTACTGAAAATATGATAACTTATAAGAAAGCATATGATGAGATAACCGAAAAAATAGATGCTTTAGATGTTGCAGGAATATCGCTTCAAAATACGTTAAATGAGCTTACTAAACAAAATCAGAATGTACAGAAAGAGCATAGCGATATTCAGCAAAAATATCATATGGAAAATTCAAGGCTCAATTCATTGAAAAATATGACTGAGCGATATGAGGGATTTGGACAGAGCATAAAACATGTTATGGAAAGAAAAGGTGATACACCGGGAATAATCGGTGTAGTTGCCGACATCATACGTGTAAAAAAAGAATATGAGATTGCCGTTGAGACTGCACTTGGAGGAAGTATACAAAACATTGTAACGGACAATGAGCAGACAGCAAAAAAAATGATAGAGTATCTGAAAAAGAACAGGTATGGAAGGGCAACATTTCTGCCTCTTACAAATATTCATAAGAGAGCAGCAAACAATGCCGTAAATATTATGTCTGAAAAGGGTGTTATCGGGATGGCATCAGAACTTGTCTTTGCAGAAGAAAAATACAATGAACTTGTAAATTATCTTCTTGGCAGATTTGTAGTCGTTGATAACATAGACAATGCTATTGCGCTTGCCGCAAAATATCACCATACACTAAGGATTGTTACTACTGAGGGAGAGCTTCTTAATCCGGGCGGTTCTATGTCAGGTGGTGCATTTAAAAATAATAATAATCTTCTTGGAAGGCGCAGGCAGATAAGCCAGCTTGAAGAAGATGTGTCAAAATTAAAGACTGAGCTTGAAAAAACGCTGCATCTGATCGAAAAAAGCAGAGATGAAATTGCTAAGTTCAGGGAAAAAATCGGTGCCAATGATAAATTAAGGCAGGATTTTGTGTTGAAGCAGAATACGGCAAAGATAGGATATGAGCGTGCGTCAGCGGATTTAAAGAAGAGCGAAGAACAGCTTGAACTTATCAGGATTGAAGGAATGAGAATAGAAGATGATAAGGAAAAGTTAAAAAGCACGATGGATAATATCACTAAATCATTGCTTAAAAGTGAAGATGAGTCCAAAAATTTTGATGATGAGATAAATAGACATCAGACGGAACTTGGCAGTGTAAAAAAACAACTGGAAGACTTAGAAAACAAAGAATCAGATTATACGCTTGAACTTACTTCACTTACACAGAGCATTGGATTTATTGATGAGAACGTAGACCGTATTGAGCAGGGCAAAAAGATTATTGAGAAGCAATTGGAGGAGACTGCAGAAAACAGCAAAAACATTGACAGTCAGATAGACGAGAAAAAAGAAGAAATAATAAAAACAGAAAATACAATAAAAGAAAAAAGAAAAGAAACAGAGAGATTAGAACACCAAATAGAAGAAGAAAATTTGGAAAAAGAAGAACTCTCACAAAAAAATAAAGCTTTTCTTGACAAAAGAGAGGAATTGTCAAAAAATATAAATGAACTCAAAATGGAATGTTTCAGACTTTCAGGAAGAAAGGAAAAACTGACAGAGAGCATTGACAATTACACAAATTATATGTGGGAACAGTATGAACTTACATATCACAGTGCACTCTCGCTTAAAACACAGACTGAACTTACCATACCTGGTATGAAAGCAAAAATAAGTGAGATAAAGAAACAGATAAAATCACTTGGTTCAGTAAATGTAAATGCTGTTGAACAGTATAAGGAAGTTTCAGAAAGGTATGAACTTCTTACAACGCAGCACGATGATTTGATAGAGGCTGCTAAAGTTCTTGAAAAAATTATTGAAGAACTTGACATAGAGATGAGGAAACAGTTTGAAGAACAGTTTTCAGAAATAAGAAACAGATTTGATAAAGTCTTTAAGGAATTGTTTGGTGGCGGAAGAGGTACACTCGAACTGATGGAAGATGAGGATATTCTCACGGCGGGCATTAAGATAATCGCTCAGCCGCCGGGAAAGAAACTGCAAAACATGATGCAGCTTTCAGGTGGGGAAAAAGCACTTACAGCAATAGCACTTCTGTTTGCAATACAGAGTTTGAAACCATCACCGTTCTGTCTGCTTGACGAGATAGAGGCGGCACTCGATGATTCAAATGTAGGAAGATATGCAGATTATCTTCATAAGCTTACCAAGGATACGCAGTTTATTGTTATCACGCACAGAAGGGGAACAATGAATGCGGCAGATATTCTTTACGGAATTACGATGCAGGAAAAAGGTGTTTCGACACTTGTGTCAGTAAGTCTGCTCGATGAGAAAGATATAGCCAATTAAATAATATAATGCAAGGGTCAAAAATACCTTTTTGCACCAACATCATAATATAAAACGGAGGAATTATGTGGGAAAGTATAAAGAATAAATTTAAAAGAAAAAAACATGTTGAAGAAGTGGAAGACGCTGTTGTAAATGAAGAAGAACAGGCCGAAGAAAAAACAGAAGCCCTGGCAGGGGATGAAAATACAACCGATAAATCATATGAGCCTGATATGGCAGTTGAAAGTACGGAAAGCAAAGATACAGACGATTCGGAAACAGAGGAGAAAAATTTACAGGAAATTAAACCAGATGATATTTCAGATGATGCCAAAGAAAAGGAAGAGACAGTTTCTGAAAATTTAAAAAATGATGAAGAAGTTATTTATGAAACTTCAGAAAAAGAAAAAGAGACTGCTTCAGAGATTTTAGAAAGTGAAGGAGCTGCTCCTGAAATTCCGGAAGAAAATACGGAGGAAAACAAGCCTGAAAAATCCAAGAAGAGGGGTTTCTTTGGAAAACTTATTGACGGTCTTACTAAAACAAGAGACAGTTTCGTTTCGGGACTGGAGAATGTTTTCAGCGGTTTTTCGGAGATAGACGAGGACTTTTATGAGGAACTTGAGGAAGTTCTTATAATGGCTGATATAGGTGTTGCGACAACGGAAAAAATTATTGAAAATCTTCAGGAGAAAGTTAAGGAGAACAAGATAAAGGAAGTTGCAGTGTGCAGACAGCTCCTTGTTGATTCAATAAAAGAGCAAATGCGTGTACATGATGATGCATATGACTTTGAGAATAAAAAATCGGTTGTTATGCTTATCGGTGTAAACGGTGTCGGAAAGACAACATCTGTCGGAAAACTTGCATCACAATTTAAGTCTGACGGAAAGAAAGTTATTCTTGCGGCAGCAGATACATTCAGGGCGGCAGCGATAGAGCAGCTGACGGAGTGGTCTAACAGAGCAGGTGTTGAGCTTATTGCAGGACAGGAAGGCGGAGATCCGGCAGCGGTTGTATATGATGCAGTAAATGCGGCAAAGGCAAGAAATGCTGATATATTGGTATGTGATACGGCAGGAAGACTCCATAATAAAAAGAATCTTATGGAGGAATTAAAAAAGATAAACAGGATTGTGGAAAGAGAATATCCGGACGCATGCAGGGAAACATTTGTTGTGCTTGACGGCACAACAGGGCAGAATGCACTTGCACAGGCAAGACAGTTTAGTGAGGTTGCTGATATTACCGGTATAATACTTACAAAGCTTGACGGAACTGCCAAGGGAGGAATCGCAATAGCAATTCAGTCTGAAATGAATATTCCGGTCAAATATATAGGTATCGGAGAGCACATAGAGGATTTACAGAAATTTGATGCAGATGCGTTTGTAGATGCATTATTTGAGACAAAGGGATAAATAAATTAAGAAAAACAGAAGGGAGCAAATAATGATATGTTGACATTAGATAAATTTGAAGAGGCATCAGAAAAGGTGAAAGAGGTTGTACTTCCTACAAACCTTATTTATAGTGAATATTTTTCAGAACAGACAGGAAATAAAGTTTATTTTAAGCCTGAAAATATGCAGTATACAGGAGCGTATAAGGTAAGAGGTGCATACTACAAAATCAGCACTCTTTCAGAGGAAGAAAGAGAGAAGGGACTTGTAACAGCATCAGCAGGAAATCACGCACAGGGCGTTGCTTATGCAGCAAAACTTTACGGTGTTCCTGCAACCGTGGTAATGCCAACAACTACACCACTCATTAAGGTAAACAGAACAAAAGGATATGGGGCTAAAGTCGTGCTTCATGGTTCTGTCTACGATGAAGCCTGCCAGTATGCGCTTGAACTTGCAAAAAAAGAGGGGGCAACATTTGTGCATCCTTTTAATGACGAGGTTGTAGCTACAGGACAGGGTACAATTGCAATGGAGATTTTTAAAGAACTTCCTACAGTTGACATAATTCTTGTGCCAATCGGAGGCGGCGGACTCGCAGCAGGAGTTTCAACTCTTGCAAAACTTTTAAATCCGAACATAAAAGTTATAGGTGTTGAGCCGGCAGGTGCAAGCTGTATGAAAGCATCATTGGATGCAGGAAAGGTTGTTACACTTCCAAGTGTTGATACTATTGCAGATGGTACAGCGGTTAAGACACCGGGTGATATTGTATTTCCATATATCCAGAAAAATATTGATGAGATAATTGCCGTAGATGACCATGAACTTATTGTAAATTTCCTTGACATGATGGAAAATCATAAGATGCTTGTTGAAAATTCAGGTCTGCTTACAGTTGCGGCGTTAAAACATCTTGACTGCAAGGGTAAAAAGATTGTCTCAATCTTAAGCGGCGGAAACATGGATGTTATAACACTTTCTTCGGTTGTACAGCACGGACTTATTGAAAGAGGAAGAGTATTTACAGTATCAGTTCAGCTTCCTGACAGACCGGGAGAACTTGTGAATGTCGCAAATGTGATTGCTAAGCTTAAAGGAAATGTAATAAGACTTGAGCATAACCAGTTTGTAAGCATAAACAGAAATTCAGCTGTTGAACTTAGAATTACTCTTGAGGCATTTGGACATGAGCACAAGAAAGAAATTATAGATGCGCTTAGAAATCACGGATATGACCCGAAAGAGGAAAGTCCGACAGGATTATATGAGTAAAAATTTAATGCATTGTATTAAATTGAAAAAATGTTTGGCTTAAACGCTTTGAAAAGGTGTGATGACAATTTTTTAGCTGTTTGAGAATAGATTAAGAATCGGAGGTTTAGGATGAGTCAGTTTAAAAATGGGACAGATTATATTGGAAGTGAATTGCTTCACACACCGGGTGGAGTAAGAGATACCTATGGTGTAGAATGTGAAAATAAGTTAGATGTGGCAGGAAAAGTTCATGATGTTATGAAATCATATGGATTTGATGATATACAGACGCCTACATTTGAATATTTTGACATATTCAGTAAAGAGAGAGGAACTGCCTCTTCAAAAGAAATGTTTAAATTTTTCGACAGAGGAAATAATACGCTTGTATTAAGACCGGATATGACACCTCCGATTGCAAGATGTGTGGCTAAATATTATAGGGAAGAGCAGATGCAGATTCGTCTTTGCTATACTGCAAACACATTTGTAAATACAGACCCGTATAAAGGAAAACTTCAGGAAGTTACCCAAGTAGGTGCAGAGCTTTTTGGAGATGCAAGTTCAGATGCCGATGCCGAGATGATAGCTCTTACAGTCGAAAGTCTTTTGAGCAGCGGCCTTAAGAGATTCCAGCTTGAGATAGGACATGCAGATTTGTTCAGGGGAATTGTCGAGGAAGCAGGATTTACACCTGAGGAGACAGAGAAACTTCATGAGTTGATTGAAAGTAAAAACTTCTTTGGAGTTGAGGATCTTCTTGATAATCTGACTGTGTCAGAGGGTCTTAAAGAGGTGATATTAAAGCTTCCTGACCTTTTAGAGGATTTTGATAAAGCGGCTGAATTTGTAAAAGAACGCTGCAAAAACGAGAGAGTTTTGAAAGCTCTTGACAGACTTGCTAAACTTAATAATATATTAAAAATATATGGTTTTACCGACTACGTTACAATAGATCTCAGTATGCTTAGCCATTACAGTTACTATACAGGTGTTATATTCAGGGCATATACATATGGAACAGGTGAGGCTGTTGCAACGGGCGGACGTTATGACGGACTTGTCGGACAGTTCGGAAAGGATACACCTGCCATAGGTCTTGCGATTGTGCTTGACCAGCTTATGCTTGCGCTAACAAGACAGGATATTACTGATGAAAAGTTTGTATCTGGCTGTATTCTTCTCTATCCTAAGGAATTGAGACAGGAAGCAATAAACAAAACAGCAGCACTTAGAAAATCGGGTGAAAATGTACAGCTTGTACGCAAATCTTCACAGAAAGATATTGAAATGTACAAGGAGTATGCGAAGAGAATGAATAAAGAAAAGCTGTTATACTTAAAAGACAAGTCAGTTGTTGAAGAGATAACATTTAAATAGGAGGAACATATGGAATATATAACATTTGCATTGGCAAAAGGAAGACTTGCGAAACATACATTGAGTCTTTTGGAGAAAATTGGCATTACATGTGAGGAAATGAAAGACGAAAAAACAAGAAAACTCATATTTGTAAATGAGGAACTTGGATTTAAGTTTTTCCTTTCAAAAGCATCCGATGTTCCTACATATGTTGAACTTGGAGCCGCAGATATAGGGGTAGTCGGAAAAGATACAATACTCGAGGCTGGCAGAAAACTTTATGAAGTGTTAGACTTAAATTGTGGAAAGTGCCGTATGTGTGTTGCAGGACCGGCGAGTGCAAGAGAACAGTTAAACAACGGTTCACTTATCAGAGTTGCAAGTAAATATCCGGGGATTGCAAAAGATTATTTTTACAATAAAAAACACCAGACAGTTGAGATAATCAAACTTAACGGTTCGGTTGAACTTGCACCTATAGTGGGACTTTCAGAAGTTATTGTTGATATAGTTGAGACAGGTTCTACTTTAAAAGAAAACGGTCTTGAGGTATTGGAGGAGATATGTCCTTTATCAGCAAGAGTAGTTGTAAACGAAGTGAGCATGAAGATGCAGCATGAGAGAATAACGAAACTTATTCGTGATTTGAAAAAAGTTATACCTGACGATTAGAAAGCTAAATTAGGGAGGCAGCCATGAGAATAGTTAAACTTACAGAGAAAGAACGCAATAACATATTGGAAAATCTCTTAAAGAGAAGTCCAAATCAGTACAGCAAATTTGAAGATACGGTAAATGATATTATCGAAAATGTAAAGACAAACAAAGATAAGGCTTTATTTGAGTATACTGAAAAATTTGACGGAGTAAAGATTACTGAGGAGACTTTCAAAGTAACGGAGGAAGAGATTAAAGAGGCGTATACAAAAGTTGACGAGCGTCTAGTGGAGATAATCAGAAAAGCACTTGTAAACATAAGAGATTATCATCAGAAACAGGTTCGTTACAGTTGGTTTGACAGTAAGACAGACGGAACACTTCTCGGACAGAAGATTACACCTCTTGCAAGAGTTGGTGTGTATGTACCGGGAGGAAAAGCAGTATATCCTTCATCTGTACTTATGAATATTGTACCTGCAAAAGTTGCGGGAGTAGATAAGATTGTTATGACAACACCTCCCGGAAAAGACGGAAAAGTTTATCCTATAACACTTGTAGCTGCACATGAAGCAGGAGTGGATGAAATCTATAAAGTTGGCGGAGCACAGGCTATTGCGGCACTTGCTTTTGGAACAGAGAGCATCAAAAAGGTTGACAAGATAGTAGGTCCAGGAAACATATTTGTTGCACTTGCAAAGAAAGCCGTTTACGGTCATGTAAGTATTGATTCAATTGCAGGTCCGAGTGAAATACTTGTGCTTGCAGACGAGACTGCAAATCCGAGATATGTGGCAGCCGACCTTCTTTCACAGGCTGAGCATGACGAGATGGCATCTGCAATACTTGTTACAACAAGTGAAGAACTTGCAAAGAAAGTATCAGATGAAGTTGACGGTTTTGTAAAAGTTCTTTCAAGAAAAGAGATAATACAGAAATCGCTTGATTCATATGGATATATACTTGTTGCAAAAGATATGAAAGAAGCTATAGATACAGCAAATGAAATAGCTTCAGAACATCTTGAGATTGTGACAAAGAATCCGTTTGATACAATGACAAGAATAAGAAATGCAGGAGCAATTTTCCTTGGCGAGTACAGCAGTGAGCCTCTCGGAGATTATTTTGCGGGACCAAACCATGTACTTCCTACAAACGGAACAGCTAAGTTTTTCTCACCGCTTTCAGTTGATGACTTTATAAAGAAATCAAGCATTATTTCATACTCTGAGGAGGCACTTGAGCTTATTCACACTGATATAGAGGACTTTGCAAAGGCTGAGAAACTTACAGCGCATGCAAATTCAATAGCGGTAAGATTTGAATAAGTTTTTGTGAAAGGTTTTGGTTTGATTATGAGTGATAATATAAATAAAAGAACTGCCGAGGTTTCAAGAGTGACTGGAGAGACTGACATTTTGGTAAAGATAAATCTTGACGGCAGCGGTCAGGCAGATATTGACACAGGAATAGGTTTTTTTGACCATATGTTGAACAGTTTTGCAAGACATGGACTTTTTGACCTTACCGTAAAGGTTAAGGGAGATTTGGAAGTTGACTGCCATCATTCCATTGAAGATACGGGAATTGTATTAGGTCAGGCAATAAAAGAGGCTGTAGGTGATAAAAAGGGCATTAAGAGATTCGGTGAGTGCATACTTCCAATGGATGAGACCCTTATGCTCTGTGCACTTGACCTTTCAGGAAGACCTTATCTTGTTGAAAACATGGAATTTAGTGTGCCAAATGTAGGAGAATTTGATACTGAGATGGTACATGAGTTTTTCTATGCTGTAAGTTATTCGGCAGGGATGAATCTTCATTTAAAAATGCTTGATGGTTCAAATAACCATCACATTATAGAGGCTGCATTTAAGTCATTTGCAAAGGCACTTGACAAGGCCGTAATGTATGATGAGAGAATAAGCGATGTATTGTCCACAAAGGGCAGTTTGGGAGAATAAACGGAGGATATATGAAAAAGAAAAAAATAATTCCATTTATAAATGCAGAAAATGAATATCCGGAAAATATTATAAAACTTGCAGATGAGTACGCATGCAAGGGTGCAGATGAGCTGTTTATTTATAACTATACCGGTGATGAAGCTTCGAGGGAAGAATTTTTAAGTACGGCAAGAGCAATTGAAAAACAGATAGATATTCCGTTTATGATAGGAATGTATATTGAAAGATTTGAGGATGCCAAGAAAGCTCTTTATACCGGAGCATATAAGCTTGTAATCAGAAATGCACTTTTGCCTGAACAGGAAGTTATTGATGAGATTACTTCTAGATTTGATAAAGACAAGCTTATGCTTGAAGTTGATATGAAAGCTGCATTTATGGACGCCGAAGCACTTGATAAATATTATGATATGGGTGTAGGCAGTGCAATGCTTAAACATATTGACTGCACAAAAAGTTTTACGGATACCATAAATAATACAAAAATGGATATTATGATAAGAGACGGACTTATAAGAAATGACCTTGCAGAGCTTTTATCATTTGAAAAGACAGATGCCGTATCAACAAATTATTTTGAGGATACCGAGGACAGAGATATTTACAAAGCAAAAAGGTCATTAAAAGATAAAGGCATAAATGTAGAAGTATTTGAAAGTCTTATAGATTTTTCTGACTTTAAACTTATGGATAACGGCCTTATACCTGTAGTAGTTCAGGATTACCGTACAAATGAAGTTTTGATGGTTGCTTACATGAATGAGGAGTCATATGCAAAGACTATAGAGTGCGGAAAGATGACTTATTACAGCAGAAGCAGACAGGAACTGTGGCTCAAAGGTGATACGTCAGGCCATTATCAGTATGTAAAGAAACTTATGCTTGATTGTGACAATGATACAATTCTTGCAAAGGTTCGCCAGGTTGGTGCTGCATGTCATACCGGAAGCAGAACCTGTTTCTTTAAGGAACTTGCAAAAAAGGAATATATTGAAACAAATCCATTGACAGTATTGCTTGAAGACTATAAAATTATCATGGATAGAAAAGAAAATCCAAAAGAAGGCTCATATACGAATTATCTTTTTGATAAGGGAATAGATAAAATCTTGAAAAAATGCGGTGAAGAGGCAACAGAGATTGTCATTGCTGCCAAAAATCCTGATTCAGAAGAACTTAAATATGAGATTGCAGATTTTCTTTATCATATGATGGTTCTTATGGCTGAATGTGATATTGACTGGAGTGATATAACAAAGGAACTTGTCAACCGTAGATAGAAAGGTATGGTGAAAATATGACAGGAGTATTACTGTTAAAAGGTCTTGCAGACCTTACATTTGGAGGAGCATTTTTATGGTATCTCGTTAAGTTTCTTGTTAGTATAGGACTTGCATTTGTCGCTATATTATGCGGAATAAAGTGGCGCAAATCAAAAAATGAGAAGACAGACAGCATGGGTATTGCCAAGAAAAAATAAAACGTGGCAATTGCATAGCGGTGGATTGGCACCGGAGTCTTAAAAAGTTTTAAAGGCAGAAAAATGGAAATCGAAAAAAAATTCAAGGTAAAACAGCTTCCTGACAATCTGGATGGATATGACCAGAAACATATTGAGCAGGGGTATCTCTGCGTAAATCCGGTTGTCAGGATAAGAAAAAGCAATGACAGATATATTCTTACTTATAAATCACTTGCCGCAGGCAGTGACGATAAGAATACTGATGTCAGAATAAACAATGAAATAGAAGTTTTCCTGACAAAAGAAGGGTATGAACATCTGAAAGAAAAAGTTGACGATAATCTCATCATCAAGACCAGGTATATTATACCTCTTGAAGATGGACATACAGGGGAACTTGATGTTTTTGGAGGTGTCCTTGAAGGGCTTTATTTTATTGAAGTAGAGTTTGAGAGTGAAGACGACGCCAAAAATTTTGTACCGCCAGACTGGTTTGGCGAAAATGTAAGTGATGATAAACGATACGCAAACAGTTATCTCTCAAAGTGTAACGATTTAAGCGTATTTTTATAAAAAACGAATAAAAAGATGGAGGCTCATTATGTTTAAGATTTTAAAGAAAGAGTATCTTGCCAACAACATCTGGCTTATGGATGTTGAGGCACCAAGAGTAGCAAAATCATGTCAGCCCGGACAGTTTGTTATTGTGAAGACAGATGAAGAAGGAGAGAGAATTCCCCTTACGGTTTGCGATTATGATAGAGAAAAAGGAACAGTTACAATAGTATTTCAGACAGTTGGTGCATCTACAACAGAGATGTCACGCTATGAAGTCGGAGAGAGTTTCATGGATTTTGTAGGTCCTCTTGGATGTGCATCTGAACTTATCGAAATGCCTGTAGAAGAATTAAAGAAAGAAAAGCTTTTATTTGTGTGCGGTGGTGTTGGTACAGCACCTGTATATCCACAGGTAAAATGGATGAAAGAGCATGGCATTGATGTTGATGTAATCATTGGTGCACGTACAAAGGACATCATGATACTTGAAAATGAGATGCGTGAAGTTGCAGGAAATCTTTATATTGCAACAGATGACGGTTCTTATGGATTTAAGGGAAATGCATGTGACCAGATAAATGAACTTGTAAAGAATTTAAACAAGACATATACAAGAGTTGTAGCAATTGGACCTATGATTATGATGAAATTTGTAGCAATGCTTACAAAAGAGCTTAATATTCCTACAATAGTAAGTATGAACCCTATTATGGTTGATGGAACAGGTATGTGTGGTGCCTGTCGTCTTAAAGTAGGCGATGAGATTAAATTTGCATGTGTAGACGGACCTGAATTTGATGGACATCTTGTAGACTTTGATCAGGCTATGCGTCGTCAGAGAATGTATAAAACAGAAGAAGGCAGAGCAATGCTTAAGCTTGAAGAAGGAGATACACATCACGGCGGATGTGGTCAGTGTAACGACTAAAAAACATAGAGACAGAACTGTAGAGAAAGGAAGAAATCATGGAAGTTGATGTTATGAAGAGAATTCCTGTTCGTGAGCAGGAACCAAAAGTTCGTGCAACGAATTTTAAGGAAGTTTGTTTAGGATATGATAAAGAGGAGGCAACAGCAGAAGCAACACGTTGTCTTCAGTGCAAGAATCCACAGTGTGTAAAGGGATGTCCTGTAAATATAAATATACCTGGATTTATCAGCGAACTTGTAAAAGGAAATGTTGAGGGAGCTTACCAGGTAATCAGTGAGTATTCAGCACTTCCGGCTGTATGTGGTCGTGTATGTCCACAGGAGAGCCAGTGTGAGTCAAAATGTATCCGCGGAATCAAAGGTGATGCTGTATCTATCGGTAAACTTGAGAGATATGTTGCTGATACAGCAAGAGAAGAGGGGATTAAACCTGCAAAGGCTGACAGCTTAAACGGAAAGAAAGTTGCAGTTATTGGTTCAGGTCCCGCAGGACTTACATGTGCAGGGGACCTTGCAAAACTTGGATATGATGTGACAATATTTGAGGCACTTCATAAGGCAGGCGGAGTATTATCTTATGGTATTCCTGAGTTCCGTCTTCCAAAGAGCAAAGTTGTAGATAAGGAAGTTGAGAACGTAAAATCACTTGGAGTAAAGATTGAGACAGACGTTGTAGTAGGAAAAGCTGTTACAATTGATGAACTCTTAAATGACGAAGGTTTTGATGCAGTATTCGTTGGTTCAGGAGCAGGTCTTCCAAGATTTATGGGTATTCCGGGAGAGGATGCAAACGGTGTATTCTCAGCAAATGAGTACCTTACAAGAAGCAATCTTATGAAAGCTTTTGATGAAAATTATGATACTCCAATCATTCCGGGAAATAAAGTTGCTGTAGTCGGTGGTGGAAACGTTGCAATGGATGCAGCCAGAACAGCACTTCGTCTCGGCGCAGATGTACATATTGTATATCGTCGTAGTGAGGCAGAGCTTCCAGCCAGAGTTGAAGAGGTACATCATGCAAAAGAAGAGGGAATCAATTTTGAACTTCTTACAAATCCTGTAGAAATTCTTGAGGACGAAGAGGGAAATGTTAAGGGAATGAAGTGCATCCGCATGGAACTTGGAGAGCCTGATGAATCAGGAAGAAGAAGACCTGTAGAGATTGAGGGTTCTGAGTTTGTACTTGATGTTGACACCGTTATTATGTCACTCGGAACAAGTCCTAACCCACTTATCTCATCAACAACAAAGGGACTTGAAATCAACAAGAGAAAATGTATCGTTGCTGAGGAAGAGACAGGAAAGACATCTAAGGCAGCTGTATATGCAGGCGGAGACGCTGTTACGGGAGCAGCTACGGTTATTCTTGCAATGGGTGCAGGTAAGGCAGCAGCTAAGGGAATTAATGAATTTTTAAGTAAATAATAAGTGCATTTAATATATGCATATTGAGCAGACAGACTTTGAAATATTTTCATATGAAAATTAAAAAGTCTGTCTGTTTTTTTGATTAAGTACATTGATAAAAGAAGCAGTATTTTCATAAAAATATTAAAAATGTTCGCAAACAACGATAAACAGGGGGATTGAGACAGTTTGTACCCCGAAAATATGTGAATTATGACCAAAAAAAATAAGTCAAATAATACAATATATACAAAAAATAATATTCTATAAAAATATATAATGTCGAAAAGTTAAAAGAATCGGTGTGATATTTAGATATTCTCAATATTGTTCTAAAGTTAATGCTTTGTTACCATATATTCAGAAAATCTCTTAGTTCTGAGGTATCTAATTGTTCTAAAAAATCTGTGAGATTTTAGTACAAGATAAATATCAGTGAGAAAATTCTACATAAAATAAAAATCAATTTAGCAGTAAATTACCCGTAAAATCATAAAGTTTTCAAAAAAATTCCCATCTTTTTATTGAGAGTAAACAAAGAGAGTAAAAAAAATGAGAAAGGAGACATACATAAATTTATACAGTTTAAGATGAGAACAACAGGTAGGATTTGACACGGAACAGGAGATTTTCAATAGGAAGAAATGGAGGAAAAAGATGAAATATTTTGAGTTTATTGATGAAATGGCAAAAAGAGTAAAAATGTGCTTTGATAAGGAGGTATCAGTAGAAGTTCACAAGGTCGTAAAAAATAATTCGATGGAATATGACTCGCTTATAATTAATGAGCCGGGGAGAAATGTTACTCCTAATTTTTATTTGCAGGGCATGTACAGCAGATATGTTGACGGTATCGGATTAGACAGTCTTGTGTCAGAGATAGTACAAAAATATGAAAGTGCATATGACAGTGAAAAATATGAAAATTTGTCATTAGATTATGCTGACTGTCAGGAGAAAATAGTAATGAGGCTTATATCGTTTGAAAAGAATAAAAAGATGCTTGAGGAGACGCCGTATATCCCTTTTCTTGATATGGCAGTAGTATTTTATTTTCTGGCAGATAATGATCAGAATGGTATTGCATCCATAAGAATAACAAATGAAATTATGAATGATTGGAAAACGGATGTTAAGGAACTATATACTCTTGCTTCGGATAATTCAAAAAGAATTTTTGAAGAAAAAGTTATGCCGATGAGCAAAATGTTTGAAGAGTTTAATATTGATATCAGTAAAATACGTTCTGAAGAAGCTAATCGAATTTATGAAGAACGCAGTGAACCGTATGTTGTTACAAACAATATAGGTATAAATGGGGCAAGCGTAATATTATATCCTGATATGCTGAGGGAGATAGCGGCAAAATTAGGCGGAGACTTTTATGTTCTTCCGAGCAGCATTCATGAGGTTCTTGTAGTATCGGCAAGTGAAAATGTCGATGAAAAGAGCCTAAAAAAGATGGTGGAAGATATTAACAGGAATTATCTTCTGCCAGATGAATATTTGTCAGACAATGTGTACAAATACAATTTAATATACAATTCATTGGAGATGATAGCATAATAACCAGAGAAAACAAAAAGGAGAAAAATATGGAGAGAATAAAAAAGATAATAAAGAATCTGTTTTTTGCCGTTATGTTGCTGGCGATAACAATATCAGACGGTTCATTTGCAAACATAAAAAAGGTAAAGGCTGCCGAAACGCAGACTCATCAATATCTTGTAGTTATAAACAAGCCACATGTACTGCAAGGGGGACTGGAGGGACTGATTGACGGTCTGGCATCAAGCAACAGTGGGATAAAAAAGATTGATGACAGTTCGTATCTGCAGGTGGATATGTTGAGTACAACAGATTTTGCGGCACAATATAAGTCAATTGTCGGTGCTATAGACAGTTCAACTGTATACAGAAATGGTTATCATATAAAATCAAGTGTGGCATGTGGACCGGGTATTACAAGCAGAGCAGAAGAAGTGCCGCTTGATACTGCAAAAAGCATGATATTTGGTGACAGCAGCAGTCATAGAGCACTTTTTATCAGGTGGGAATGTGACCATATAACTGATTCATCAAAGTGGACATTGACATCGGCTGCCACATGTCAGCATGGAAATGAGTATGCTTGTTTGACATGTGGTGCGACAAAATCGGAGACTTATAAGATAGCACATGACTATTCGATTAGATATAATGCGGCTACATGTGCTGAGTTGGTTGTTTATAAGTGTACAATGTGCAACAGTACAATAACTACAGGAGAATACGGTGCACATAACTGGGCTGAAAAAAAGGCTGCGACATGTACCAGCCGCAGGATTTTATATTGTAAAACATGTGGGAACACAAAAGAGGATGGAGATGTGACAGCACATAAATATGTTTCGGATAAAGTTGTTGCACCTACAGCGGTTTCAAAGGGGTATACGAGACATTCATGTGTATGCGGTGCGTATTATGATGATAAATTTACATATAAGATTGAGTATGATGCTAATGGTGGTGTTGGGAATATAGGAAGCCAGATCGTAAATTATGATTCAAATGAAGTTTTAAAACAGAATACCTTTGCAAAAGAAGGTTGTTATTTTACAGGCTGGAATACAAAAGAAGACGGAACGGGAACAAGTTATAAAGACGGACAGGCAGTAAAAAATATCTCAACATCGACAGTGAGATTATATGCACAATGGAAAAAGTGTAAGTACATTGTTACATGTGTTGACTGTTATGAAGACGGAAGTGTAATTGACAGTATCAATAATAACAAAACAATGGAGGTTGAAAGCGGTGAGATGGTTTCAGGTGAAAATTTTGGAAAAGATGATGCATTAGGTGCATATTATCCGGGATTACGTTATTTATACAGTGATGCTGCTATAACCGTTTCGGGGGCTGTTAGTGTAAAGAGATATTTTAAAAATTTTAAAAAATACGGATTGACGGAAGCCGTAATCGCAGGAGATACGTTGGAAAAAGTGTCGGGAAAATCAGAGGATATAATAATTCCTGATGAAATCAAAGTAATAGGGGAAGGAGCTTTTGAGGGAAATACTGATGTTAAAACAGTAGAAATAAAAAACGGAACCTTGACAAAAATAGGAGATAAAGCATTTGAAAACTGTACAGGTTTGAAAAAGATAATTCTGCCATATTCGGTAAAAAGTATTGGAAAGGACGCTTTTAAAGGTTGCACTTCTTTGGAGATGATAGAAATTAAAAATCCGGAATGCAAAATTGATGAGTCATATGACACAATTCCGGAAAAGACGAAAATAAGAGGGTTTTCAGGGTCTTCGGCTCAGACATATTCAAAGAAAAAACATAAAGATTTTGAGAATATAACAATCATTTATGATGATTTCTTTTGTGATGAGATATATCTGAACAAGTTCTCAATACCGGATGATGTTGAGACAATAGGTGACAATGCATTCAAAGAATGTGGCAATCTGAAGGAAATAAATCTCGGAAAGATAAAATCAATAGGAAAAAGTGCATTTGAGAACTGTGTATCGTTAGAGTATGGTAGGGATTTTTCAAAAAAACAGACAGGAGTCTTAATAATACCTGCTTCAGTGAAAAAAATCGGAGAGAGAGCCTTTTTTAATGATAAAAAGATAGCTCAAATGAAATTTGAGGGAAAGGATACAAATATTGAAGATAAGACGGCAATAGATGAAAATACTTTTATAGGATGCTATGCGGGAAGTCCGGTATATGATTTTGCAAAAGAAAACGGATATAAAATTGTTTTACTTGTCGGATTTGATGATGAAACAAAATTAGAGATAACAGGAGATTATAAGAACAATACTGAGATAAAAGCAGTCATAATCGGAGATGAGATAAATAAGATAGACGAGTTTGCATTTGCAGGCTGCACAGGATTAGAGTATGTAGGAATTACGTCAGAAAATAGCATAATAAAAGAAATAAAAATAGGCAATTCGGCATTTTTAAACTGCAGTATGCTTGAAAAGTTTGAATGCGATGAAAATATTGAAATTTCTGTGATTGAAGATAATTCGTTTTCAGGTTGTGACAATCTAAAAGAACTTGTCATCGGTAATCCTAATTGTGTTATATCAGATAAGGAAAAGACAATCAGTGATAACACTGAGATAAAAGGATGGAGCAATTCAACGGTAAGAACATATTGTGAGAAAAATAATAAGAAGTTTGGTCAGATAGGTATTTCATATATTATAGGTTTTAATAAACAAGGTGGAGCTGGAGGTGAAGAATTAATATATGCGTATCCGGGAATGAATATGCCGGCTGTAATTTCACCTGAAAAGGCAGGGTATGTCTTTAAGGGATATTATAACGGAGACAGGCAGTATTATAATGCATCGGGAGAGTTTGTTTTAGGGGAAGAATTAAAAACAGAAGAGGATATGATTGGTGACAAAGCTCTTGAAGCAGTATGGAGTGCAGAAAAATACAATGTTTTATTTGATGCAAACGGGGCCAAAGGAAATATGAGTATGTTAAAAGATGTTGAGTATGACAGCGAATTTTTGGCACCGGACAGTGAGTTTATGATGGAGGGATATCATTTTACTGGATGGAGTGTCTCAGAAAATGGACAGGCTGGCATTTACAAAGCCGGAGATAAAATAAAAAATCTCACTCAGAATGGAGGACAGACTGTAAAACTTTATGCACAGTGGGATGAAAATTCTTATAGTATAGAATATAATTTGAACGGCGGTGTAGGAAAAATACCTGAAAGTGTATCTGTATTATATAATGACAATTACATTATACCTGAAAATCAGGGAACAAAGGAATATTATGTATTTGCGGGATGGAATACAAGATATGACGGAAGAGGAGAAAGTTTTAGTGCAGGGCAGCATGTAAAACAGCTTTCTGAAATACAGGATGAAAAGATAATACTTTATGCACAGTGGAAACCTGTTATGTATAATATTTGTTTAAATCCTGACGGCGGAGAATTATCATACAGTGAAAATTCATTGCAGTATAATTGCGAAACGGAAGATTTTGAAATAAAAGAACCAAAGAAACATGGGTATGAATTTATCGGATGGAGTGAAGCTGGTAGTGATAAATTAAGTAAAAAGATCATAATAAAGAAAGGCTCACATGGTGATATAAAATTAAATGCCAACTATAAACCGGCAGAATACAGTGTCAAATTTGAGACAAACGGAGGTGTTTTTAAAGACAATTCTAAAGTGGTAAAAACATATAAATTTGGAGATAATATCAACCTGCCTACAGATGTAGAAAGACAGAATTATATTTTTAAAGGCTGGAGTATATATCAAAATTCAAATAATGCAGATGTTACAAGAATTATTTCAAGTGATACGGGAGACAAGATTTTTTATGCTGTATGGGTTCCGGCAAGTTATAATATTACTTATGTAACAGATGGCGGAAGTATAGAAGATGCACAAAAAGCAACAGCGTATTTATACGGAACAGGTACAAGACTTCCGGAGAAAGTAACAAAAAAGGGATATAGTTTTGCGGGCTGGTATCTGAATGAGAAGTGCACAGGGCAAATGGTAACGACAATTACTGCAAGTGATACCGGGGATAAGAAGTTTTATGCAAAATGGCTGCCTGATGAAAAAAATGATTTTAACACACCTGCACCGACTGAAAGCAGCCAACCGGAGCAGAGTATGACACCATTGGAGAGTAATAAGCCACAGGAAAGCTTAGCACCGGATATGGATAATGAGCAAGGAGGGACAATATCGCCAAGTCCTACAGTAAGCAATGAACCAGTGCCTAGTCAGGAACCCGGACAATCAACAAAGGAACCGTTTGACATAACAACAGCCAGACCACATCAATCGCAGGGGACAGGTAAAGGAGAGAATAAAAATAATAGCACAAATAAATCCAAGAGTATTTTTAAGTACAGTAACTACAATAAGAAAAGAAAAACAGTTACACTAAAGAGAGTACGCAATAAAAAGATTAAAAAAGCTGTAGTTCCTGCTACTGTAAAATACAAGGGCACAAAATATAAAATTACGGTTATTTCTTCAGGCGCATTTAAAAACTGTAAAAAAATCAAAAATGTTACTATAGGAAAAAATGTAAAATTAATAGGCAAAAATTGTTTCCAAAATTGCCATAAATTGAAAAAGATAACCGTAAAATCAAAGATTTTGCGAAAGACAGGTAAAAACTCATTAAAGAAAACAAACAGAAAACTTAAAATAGTATGTAATAAGAAAAAAATAAAGAAATACAGAAAAATATTTAAAAATAAGGGAAATAAAACATACAGAGTAATAAAAAAATAATAAATTGGGATAATAAAAAAACGCACTCGAAGAGATTCGAACCCTCGACACACAGCTCCGGAGGCTGTTGCTCTATCCACTGAGCTACGAGTGCGTATAAATACAATTCATTATTCTAGCATACCGCATTGTTATTGTAAAGTGATTAGCGATGATTTGGTCAGCATTTGGTCATATATAATTGTTTGAGGGGTATGGTTAATGCATGGGGTGTGGATGACAATTATTCAGCTAACTTTACAATAACTTTGTGTTGTGCTAAAATTATACTTTATGAAATGTAGGCATAAAGCTGTAAATTAGAAAAGAGAATTTTATGATTAAGTATAGGAAAATGATTGTTTTTTTTATCATAGGTGTACTGTTGATTGGAAGCGGTGCCATATATACGATATTGTCTGCTATGGGAACGGATGTACAAGAAGATGTGTCAGACAAAACTAAAACATCTGTAAAAAAAACACGACAGGATGTGTCAGAGACTGATGTAAATGAACAGATAGAAAGCCTTATAAGTGAGTATTTAAATGCTAAACTTGCAGATGATATTTCTGCAATAAATACATATGTAAATGATTCTGAATTTATTGACGAAAAAAAAATTCTGAAACAAAATCAGTATGTGGAATCATACAGCAATATAAAGTGTATAATAAAAGAATGTAAAAAAAAGGATACATACAGAGTTTATGCATATTACGATATGAAACTGTTCGATATAGAACAGCAGCTGCCGTCATTAGCGTCATATTATGTTATCAGGCAGGATGGAGATTATAAGATTTTTTTGGGAAAGATTGGCAGCAGTTTACAGAAACAGATTCAAAATATGGATAAAAGTGAAGAAATAGTTTTATTGAAGGATTCTGTTCAAAAGCGGATGAAAGATATTATAGCCAAGGATGAGCAGGTCAGATTGTTTTTAGAGGGATTAAAAAGTGCAGGATACTGAAAGGCATGGTGATATATATGGATGAAAAAACAAGTGCAAACGGAGTGCGGATAAATAAATATCTTAGTGAAGCAGGTGTTTGTTCAAGACGTGAAGCAGACAGAATGGTTGAACAGGGAAGAGTATGTATTGACGGTGTCGTTGCAGTATCAGGCGCAAAAGTTTTTGAAGGACAGGATGTAACGCTTGATGGAAAGAATGTCAGAAAAGAGGAAGAGGAGATATATCTGGCATTTTATAAACCGAAAGGAATAGTTTGTACTACGGCAACAGAAGAAAACGGTGAGAAAATTAAAAATGTTGTCGAGTATATAAATTATGATAAGAGAATATATCCGGTTGGCAGATTGGATCAGGCATCAGAGGGACTTTTGCTCATGACAAATCAGGGTGATATAATGGAAAAAATATTAAGAAGCCGATATGGACATGAAAAAGAATATTTTGTTAAAGTAGATCACAATATAACAGATGAATTTTTGAAAAAAATGGGAGAGGGAGTACCTATACTTGATACAGTGACAAAGCCATGCAAAGTATGGAGAGAAGACGATAAAAGCTTTCATATAATACTCACTCAGGGATTAAACAGACAGATAAGACGAATGTGTGAATATTTTGGGTACAGAGTTGTGCATCTCAGACGAGACAGGATAATGAACATAACTCTTGCCGGATTAAAAAAAGGTCGGTATCGTAAGCTGACATTAAAAGAAATATCGGAATTGAAAAGAATGTTGTAAAAGTTTACTGGTAAGATATTTGGCAGTTTAATTATTCGTTGCACCGGAGTAAGAATAACAATATTTTTGATTAATATTATGGAGGAAATGATGTATGGCAGATATCGGCAGGATGAAAGAACTTATTGATATATTAAACAGGGCATCAGCTGTTTATTATCAGGGTAAAGACGAGATAATGAGCAATTTTGAGTATGATAAATTGTATGATGAGCTTGTATCTCTTGAAAAAGAGAGTGGACTGGTACTTGCAGGAAGTCCGACGCAGAAAGTTGGATATGAGATTTTGAGTGAACTCCCAAAACAGACTCATCCGTCTCCGATGCTTTCTTTAGATAAGACCAAACAGGTCAACGAGCTTGAAAGCTGGCTTGGAGACAAAGAGGGGCTTTTATCGTGGAAGATGGACGGATTGACAGTAGTGCTCACCTATGAAAACGGACAGCTTTTAAATGCTGTGACAAGAGGGAACGGCGTAGTTGGAGAGGTTATCACCAACAATGCTAAAGTATTTAAAAAATTACCAATCAGTATACCGTTTAAAGGACATATGGTATTAAGGGGTGAAGCTGTAATCACATATTCCGAATTTGAAAAAATAAATGCGTCACTTTCTGAGGAAGAACAATATAAAAATCCACGTAACCTATGCAGCGGTTCTGTCAGACAGTTGAACAATGAGATAACAGCAAAGAGAAATGTTGAGTTATACGCATTTACGCTTGTTGAGGCAGAGGGTGTAGATTTTGAAAATTCTCAGAAAAATAAGATGGAGTTTATGCGAAAGCAAGGCTTTCAGGTAGTTGAATATAAGCTTGTTACAAGAGAAAACATAGCTGAAACAGTTGAGTGGTTTTCAGATAAAGTCAAGACAAATGATTTTCCGTCAGATGGACTTGTTTTATTATATGATGATATAGAATATGGAGATTCACTGGGTTCAACGGCAAAATTTCCAAGAAATGCCATTGCATTTAAATGGGCAGATGAAGTGGCAAAAACAAAACTTTTGGAAATGGAATGGAGTGCATCAAGAACAGGGCTTATAAATCCGGTTGCAATCTTTGAGCCGGTTGAACTTGAAGGCACAACAGTAAGCAGAGCGAGTGTGCACAATATTAGTATCGTCAGGGAATTAAAGCTTGGAATCGGGGATGAAATTGAGGTTTATAAGGCGAACATGATAATACCTCAGATAGCCAAAAATCTTACGGAAAGTGATAGTCTTGAAATACCGGATAAATGTCCTGTATGTGGAGAAAAGACAGTTATTCACAAAGAAAATGATGTAGAAGTTTTATTCTGCGAAAATCCAGATTGTCTGGCAAAGAAAATAAAATCAATTTCTTTGTTTGTGAGCAGAGATGCGATGAATATAGACGGAATGTCAGAGGCAACGATTGAAAAATTTATAGCAAGAGGTTTCCTTCATGAACTTGCTGATTTATTTAAACTTGAGCGATATAAAGATGAAATTATATCAATGGAAGGCTTTGGAGAAAAGTCCTATGAAAAGCTTATAAAGGCAGCAGATGCAGCGAAGGTGACAACTACGGCAAAGTTTATATACAGTCTTGGTATTTCAGGTATAGGTCTTTCAAATGCTAAGATGATATGCAAAGCATTTGATAATGATTTTGATAAGATAAGAAAAGTTTCAAGGGAAGAACTTATTGAGATTGATGGAGTCGGAGAAGTATTAGCTGACTCATTTGTGCGCTTTTTTGAAAAAGAGAATAACAATCATGTAGTCGATGATTTGCTTAAAATCATTAAAATGGAAGATAGTGAGTCATCTGTTCAAAATGATATGGAAGGAATGAATTTCGTTATAACAGGCTCAGTTAACCATTTTTCAAATAGAGGTGCGGTAAAAGAGCTTGTGGAGAGCAGAGGTGGAAAAGTTACGGGCAGTGTGACATCAAAAACAAAATACCTTATAAATAATGACAGCACAAGTAATTCATCAAAAAATAAAAAAGCAAAAGAGCTAGGAGTGCAGATAATAACAGAAGATGAATTTATTGATATGTTTTCTGTTAAATTGTAGTATAATAGTTACCGTTCACACTGGTACAACAAATAATTGATATATTGAATAGATATTAAAAAATAATGGGACAGAATATAAAGAATATATAATACAGGAAAGGGGCGTTAAATATGCCAATTAAAGTTCAAAACAATCTTCCGGCAAAGAAGATAATGGAAAAGGAAAATATATTTATGATGGACGAGACAAGGGCGGTATCTCAGGATATAAGACCTTTGTACATTGCAGTTTTGAATTTAATGCCGCTAAAAGAAGAAACAGAGGTGCAGCTTCTTAGAAGTCTTTCAAATACACCGCTTCAGATAGAGATAACTTTTTTGACAACAGCAACATATATTGGAACAAATACACCGGCAAGTCATTTAAATGAGTTTTACAAAACATTTGAGGATGTAAAAGACAAAAAATTTGATGGCTTGATAATTACCGGAGCACCTATTGAACATATGGAATATGAGGATGTTCAGTATTGGGATGAGCTTACAAAGATAATGGATTGGTCAAATACAAATGTTACCTCGACACTTCACATATGCTGGGGAGCACAGGCAGGACTTTATTATCATTTTGGAATACACAAATATATGCTGCCAAAGAAAAAATTCGGAATATATGAACACAATGTACATCACAGAAAAGAGCCTTTGTTACGAGGATTTGATGATGTGTTTTATGCACCGCACTCACGACACACAGGTGTCAGTCATGATGAGATAGCAGCATGTGAAGATTTGACGGTACTCGCTGAATCAGAGGAAGCGGGAGAACTTATTTTATTATCTCATGATGGCAGAAAAGTATTTGTTCTTGGTCATCTTGAGTACGATAGAATGACACTTGATTCAGAATATAAAAGGGACAGGGCAAAAGGACTTGATATTGATGTTCCTGAGAATTACTATCCAAATGATGACCCGGAGCAGAGACCAAAGCTTCGGTGGAGAGGAGCTGCAAACGCATTATTTAGCAATTGGCTTAATTACTATGTTTATCAGAATACACCGTATTCGTGGGATTAGAAATGACGGAAATACGGTGATTTGAGCGGTTTGAGCTTGTTTTTAGGACATTTGTAAAAATACAGAAAATCTGAATAAGTCGATATATTTTGTTATAAATTAATATATTTTGGTGTATTAATGGAGACAAAAATGGAGACAATTCAAAATTTGTGGAGACAAAAAAGATAACAGTTTAATAGTTAGGAACTCTCTGAAAAATAAGGTTAATTAAATCCTTTAAATGTAATTATAAAGAATAGCATCTTGAGCTTTGAACAGTAGAAGATGCTATTTTTGTGCTTTTTCATCCGGCAGCAATTCAGAGAAACAGAATTTGAAAAATTCCAGAGGTTTTTTGGCATGGGCGGAACACAAAAAAATCCAGTCATATGGGTTGCCGGCATATAAATCTTCATAACCACAATCATAAAGAATATAATTTGTTTCATCAATAAAGCTTTGGGCATATTGTGAGAAATCAGCGTTTATATATGAATTCTGGAGATTGTCATCATAATTAAAGCTTAGTTTAACACTTGCAAAAAAGCGGTAAAATTCCAATAAGATTATCATTTTTCGTATGCTGTCATAAGATTTTGAAACGGCAATCTTTTCGTCAGATAAAATATCTGACATTGTCTTTTTTGACGGAAAACTGTTTCTTAAAATATAAGGGATTTTATCACTTTTGCCTGCCCCCTTGGAAGTTGTCAAAATGTATCTGAGAACAGAGGCATTTTTTGTATAATTTCTGTTTTGCAGTAAATCTTTTATAAATTCTGTTTGAGGGTCACTGTTTATCAGTGAGTCAAAAATGATTTCCTGTATTATAAGTCCGCAGTCATCGTAATCGGAAGGATATATTATGCTTTGATTTTTGATTTTGCCGGTATTTAAAAGTGAATTTTTGTCTGTTGCGCTGTTATTTGAAGAAATTCTATTTGTAGTATCTAGTGTATTATTATCTTGGGAACGCTTATTTAATCTTCTTTTTAACATATCAATTTTACTTTTTTTGTCTGCCGGTACAGTGATTTCAGACAGTATTTCTCTAATTGTTTTGACAGCACTCTGATTCCAAGCTTTAAAGTTATCTTTATTTTCGATTAAAAAATCTGTGAGTTCATCTGTCGATTTCATTTTGTCTAATTCTTTTTTTATAAAAAACGTGTAATGTGAAACGGATAAGTTACTGTTAGAAAGAGTTCTATTTTTATCACGAGAATTATTTTCTTTAAAAATGCTGCATTCTTTGCTGTCTTTTGTATGTATGGTATCGGATTTTGTGACAGTATCAATAATTTTAAGTGATTTTTCGTATGACAATCCGTTAGAGAACGCATAGTAAAAAACAGCTTTATCAATGGTGTGATAATTAAATGCTCTGTCGCAGTATACATGTTTAAAGAACCAGATAGTATCTTTTAAAGCCAGTTCGAGGGCAAAGCATATTTCATACATTTTTCTGCGGCCGCCGGCTTCAATCTTTGGACGATGTTCACCAAGAAACCATGAGTAAACGGTTTTGTTTTCAATATCTGAATTTATTCCGTCTAGTTTTGAAATAAGAAAATCAGCCATTTCATTTCGGCTGTTAAGATTGACATTATACTTTTTAAGTTCAAATAGTTGAATAAGTCCTTCGTCAAAATGTTTAAAAGAGTCAGACGCTTTCAGATATAAAAGTGCTCTGTCATCAATTGAATCAAAATCAAAGTCAAGGTTATCATCAGTTGATGAAAATAATTCTTTAATAGTATTTTCGTTTCTTTCTGTATAGTTTATTTTCATATAGTACCTCTGTTTAATACGTTGTTTTATATCTTAAAATATTATATCATAAATTCGGTGAAGAAAAACTTGTTTTCTTGCAACAAAATGAGCGATTCGTAATGCAAACGAAGAAAAAACGGGGTATGGATATATGGATGACAAAAGAACTGTTTTAAACAGCAAAGAAAAAATGATGGTTTCAGATAATAAAACTATTACAATACTCAATGAAGCAGGCAGAGGGGCAAATTGTATAGTGTACAATGCCTTATGCAATGACAATATCGGTGTAGAGCATTGCATAAGATTGAAAGAATGTTATCCATATTATCTGGACATTATAAGAAAAAATGATGGAAGTCTGTCCGTTTCAGAAAAAGATTATAATAGCTTTAAAGATGCAAAGGAAAGCTTTATAAAGGCTTATAAAAAGAATATTGAAGTAAAACAGACGATGGGGCTTATAAATTCAACAATAAATTCTGAGGAAATAATAATAAAAAATAATACTATCTATATACTGATGACTGTAAATGAAGGTATTGATTACGGAAAATATAAAGATAAATCGTTAAAAGAAGTTTTTATTTACGCAGAGAGTCTGGCTAAGATAATTCAAAAATATCATGAAAACGGATTGCTTCATCTTGATATAAAACCTGAAAATATATTTGTTTTACCTGAGACAAAAGAGCATATTTTATTATTTGATTTTGACTCTGTTGTATCAAAGTCAGAATTAAAAAGAGCAGGGAATAATGAACTTATATATACAAACGGATTTTCTGCACCCGAACAGATAAGAGGGGAGATTGAAAAAATTGATTATCATACAGACATATATTCCATAGGGGCATTGATATTTTATAAGGTATTCGGGAGAGTTGCAGAATTAAAGGATATAGGGATTTCAGGAAAATGTGATTTTGAAAATATAGTTTTTAAGAGTGAAAAATATCAGCCAAAATTATTTAGGGAATTAAAAGCCTTTTTTAAAAACACACTTTCTATTTCGGTGGAGTTAAGATGCAATGATGTAAATTATATTATCAAATGTTTAGACAGACTTATATATATGGCAGATACAGAGAATGTAAAACTTATTGATACATTTCAATATAACATTGCGCATTTTGTCGGCCGACAGGAAGAAATCAGGATTTTGGATGATGAGCTGATAAGTAAGAATGTTGTATTTTTGTCAGGAATAGGAGGAATCGGAAAGACTGAAATAGCAAAGCAGTATGCAAAAATATATCGGGATAAATATAATGTAATAGAATTTGCAGTATTTGAAAAAGATATTATGACACTTGTAAATGAGGAAATATATATAAATAAAATAGAAAGGGATGAGGGAGAAACAGAAGAAAATTATTTTAAAAGGAAAATAAAAGTGTTAAAGCAGACGGCAGAAGCAGATGACCTTATTATAATAGATAACTTCGATGTGGAATATGACAAAAATCTTGAGTTATTATTTGATTGTAAATGTAAATTTATCGTTACAACAAGAATGGATTACAGGGATTTTAATTACAGTCAGATAAATGTTGACAGGATAAGTGATGAAGACGACATTCTGGATTTATTTTATACATATAACGACATTGAGTACACGCAAAAAGATGAGGAGTATATAAATGAGCTGATAAGATTCGTGGAATACCATACGATGACTGTTGAGCTTATAGCAAAATATCTTAAAAGAACGGGTGAAGCACCAAGAGAATTATATAATAAGTATCTTGAAAAAAAAGGGTTAGCCAATACAGGTGATGTACAGATAAAACAGAGAAAGGATAAAAAATTAAACTTTGAAAGTGTAAACAGTCATCTGGAAATTTTGTTTGACATATCAGGATTTGACAATATAGAAAAAGAGATACTCGGAAGCCTTTCTTTGTTTGCCGGGATTCGTATATTGAAATCAAAATTTGAAAGTTTATGTGTTATCTCAGAAATAGCCAGAAGAATTGATGATTTGATAAAAAGAGGATGGATAGAATATGATGAGGTAACAGAAAAAATATCACTACATCAGGTAATACAGGATATGGTATATAGGAACCTTTCTCCTTCTGTTGAAAAATGTCCAAATATAACAGAAGGTATAAGCAGATATGCATTAGAAGAACGGGGAAGTTATCAAAAAAGGAAAATGCGCCGCAGGATTTTAAAAACATTTATGGAGAGGATAACAGGGCAAAATCTTCAATATGCAAAATTATGCCTTATATATGGAAAGGATAAAGAACTTGAACAGGCATTACGCATATGTAACGAGTCCAAAGAAGTAGAAGCTTTTGATATAATGCAGAAAATATATCGTAAGAAAATAGAAAATACAGTGAATGAAAGCAATATAAATTCGTTTGACGGAGATTTTGAAGATTATTATAAAAATCAGCTTGAGAATATATTAGAAATGATAGATAAAATTATATGTAGCTGTGAAAAATATTCGACTGCACCTGATTATATGGCAAAAACATTTATAGAAACGGGAGATGAAATTGACAGACTGCTGACAGATAATATATATCTTTTTGTGGATGAAATTGATGTACGTGTGGCAGAACTCGATAAAATATATAAGAAAATAATTGAAATATATGAGAGAGCGGATGGACTTATTTTATCAGCGTGTTATGATACAGATGAAAAAATAAGATTATACAAGATAATAAAAGATTTTTATATGGCTGATGACTGCCGTATGGAATACCAAAATAAATATTTTGGAGATATAAGAAAGGCATACGGATATCAGAAAATAATAGATGAACTTAGAAAAACTGAATCGAAAGATACATCTGATATGAGTATAACTGATAAAAATGGAACGACAAAAATATGGTTTGATGATGTTACATTTATTGATATGGCGGAAAATTATGAAAACAGGGGTGATTATGAAAATGCATTGATGTTTCATAAAAAAGCGTATGAAAATGAGGAAGAACTACATGATGAATATATGTCTAATGTAGCAAAATTATACATAAAGCGGGGAGATGCTGAAAAGGCTGCAGAAGTATTAAAAAAGGCACTTGGAAATAATAAAAAAATGGCTGGTATATATGGATATTCAGGATGGCTGTGCGTAGAATTGATTGAATTGTTATTGTCATGCGGAAAATTAAAAGAAGCAGAAAAATATGCAAGAGAGTTAGTATATTATGAGAAAATGGAAATCGTGAATGAAAATAATCTTTTATACGATAGTAATTGCAATATAACATATATAACAGCAGGAATATATTATCTTTATCTGCTTGAAAACAGAAAGCGTAATAAAGAAAAATTATGGTCAGAATGTGTATCATATTATAAAAAACTAAGTAGCTGTGAAATAGGAAAAGAAATATTTGATTTTATACAAGAATATATAGAAAAAGAAAATACGGGTGGGGAGAAATTTTATAGAGAAGTAATAAACATAACAGATAGGATTGATACATGGCAGAATAAAAAATTTAAAGAGAGTTTAATAAGAAAAGCAATTGATGAAAATAAAAATACTAAAGTCTTTAGAAAATATCATGTGCTGTTGTTATCAAAACTTGCCGAGGTATTGCTTGAATATGATGACGAGGGTCAAACTGCAGATGCGGATAACGTCATTAAACAGGCAAAGGAATATTATTTAGATTATGGTATTGATGATGAATATATTATAAATTATTTATATAAAGTCCGGATACGGCTGTTATTTGAAACGGGTGAATATGATAACGAAAAAGTAAAACAGTTAAAAAATAAATGTAATTATAAGCTTTTAGCTGAGTACGAGATAAAAACAGGAATATATGACAGAGCTGAAAAAATATGGCAGAGGGCAGCAGAAGAGTATAATGATACAGGCAATTATCTGATGGAAGAGAAATGCCTGTTAAATGCTGTAAACAGTTTAGCATGCAATACAGGCAATGTTACTTGTGATAAAGAGATACAGAGTAATGACTATTATGAATATCTTGGATTGATAAGTAAAATCATAGATGTAAAGATAAAAAATAAAGATTACAAAAATGCAGATTATTATATAATGCAGTATTATAATATAAACAAAATGGGTTTTGATAAGAAAATATCTGCGGGAAGGGTTAATCTAAAAAGAATATTAGATTATATGAATATGATGAGAAAGACCGCGGATTATTTTCTAAAATCAGGACAGTATGTATATTCATTAAGATTATACTTTGTTCTAATATATATGGGAATGAAGTGTCTGGATAACAGCAATGAAGCAGAGATAATTGAAGAGATAAAAAGAACTCAGGCAGTAGATTATATTAGTCAGCCTGAGAATAAACAGCTATTAAAAGAATACGGTGAAAAGATTCTTTTACATGACATTGGAAATAATAATGAAACCGGTAATGACAAGGAAAGTGACAGGACAAGAGGAAAAATAAGAGATTTATTGATATTGTTAAAAGAGGATATAGAAGCTGTTTTAGATAAGCAGGAAGAAAGTATGGAGATATATGATGAGGAAACTACGGTATGTGAGAGGCATATGGTTATGAGTGATGATGAAGAAGATATGTGCAAAAAAATTATAGCAAAGATAATTGGAGATTACGAGTATCGGGAGATAGAATTTAAGAGGTAGAAATCACTATTACAAATTAAGACACACTGTTTGTTATCATGTTTTAAACAAAGTGTTTAAAGTATGGGGCAGATGGAGTGTCTTTTTGATTGAAAAAACAGGTAATGACAGATAGTGTCGTGAGTGGGTTGTATAATTGAAAAAATAAATACAAAGGAAGAAAAAAGGTATGGCAATAATAATTTATGCTATTTTGGGTTATTGGGCTGCAGGATACACAGTATATTCTAATTATATAATGATAGGTACAATGCAAAGTATTATGACAAAGAAATTAGTAGTAGGTTTTATGTTTGGCTGGATACTTATTCCGGTTGCAGTACTTAAATTATTATTTTTCAGAAGATAAGCAATAAGAAAAAACATCAAAAAGGGGAAGTATATGGAAGAAGATGAAATTAAATTTTGTCCTAAATGTGGAAAATCATTAAATGCCGGACAGCACTTTTGTAGTGAATGTGGCTGGAAAATTGAAAATGTAACTCAGGGTTATGCAAAGTATCAATCAAATACAGTAGAGACAAATAGAAAGTACAATTTATGGCTTGCCGCAAAAGTGATTACGGTATGTTTTCTGGTAATAATTGCTGTACTTGCCGCGTATAACAGATATTTAAAAAAAATACAAAAACACTTGATTCTTCAGCTTATATAAACATGGCAAAAAAAGCACATTATGATAATTATGAAAATCTTAGCTATGAGCAGGTATTGTGGCAGTATTGTGATGGTGAAGACTGGAATTATTTTAGAGCTGACGATGACATATCGCAGGAGGCAATAGATGCCAGATGGGATGACAGTGATTCTTATATATTGCCATATTCAGATGTAGAGAAATTGAAAAAGAGTGATGTGGAAAAACTAAATCTGAAAACGATTCAGTTTGCAATCAATGAGATATGCGCCAGAAAGGGAAGGAGATTTATTGATCATAAAAGTAATACAAAATATCCTGAATTGAAAGAATACTTTGAAAATAAAGACTGGTATACACCATTATATGACTCTAAAAAGTTTGATAGTAATGTAAAAAAATATCTGAATGATATTGAATATTATAATTATGATTTGTTAGCAAGGGTAAGAAATCAGAAACAATAAAAATAGGCGTAAATATGAAGAGATTTATTCGTGAAAATATATTTACCAATATTTATTCGTGGATATTATTCATATTTACGCATGGCATGCAGCATGTCATTGATGATATTTAAATCTCTTTTAGAGCATTGTTTTAAAAGATTGATAGTGCTCAGAAGAAGTTTCGAGTCTTCAGAAGTGTCGAAAACAACATTGTCAAAAGACATTCCGAGAATCGTCATTATCTTTATGAGTAATGGGACAGAGGGCATACGATGTTCAGACTCTATATGTTTAAGATGTGTGACGGAAATACCGATTTTTTCAGCCAGAGTTTCCTGGGTTATGTCTGATTTTAAACGTGCATTTTTAATAGCGCTGCCAATACTACCCTTTTCCATGTTAAAACCTCCCTGAGTGTTTGTGAAAGTGTATCATTTTGAAATGTGTTGTGAAAGTGTACATAAACAATATATGTAAAAAGCTTATATATTACTAATCATATAATGAGAATGACAGCTTGACGATTAGCTGTACGGGATATATACTATCTCTTAAAGAGAACCAAGAGGAGGCGTAGCATGAAAATAAGTAGAAGTTACAGATTGCTAAGACTGTATACATGGCTTGAAGAGGGAAAATGTGTCAGTATGGCTCAGGCTGAAAGCGAATTTCATGTAGGAACAAGGACAATTCAAAGAGATATAGCAGATATAAGGGCTTTTTTGGCAGAGGAAAAGATGCAGAAAGGCTGTGACAGGACGGTTTTGTTTGATGTGGTAAAAGGAGGGTATGTGCTATGGCAGCAGTAAAAAAGTGTATTGCGGTGTGGGTTAAATAAGGTAACAATCTCTATTTAGACAAATAAAAGTATATTTAGAACCAGTATTGTTAGATAAGTGGCTTGGCTGTGTTAAAGCAGGTGATATAGTTACGGTTACAGGTGTGATGATTGCCTTTTGGTGATGATTGTCTTTACTTTGTTTAGTGGGAATGTTATCATAATCACATTAGAATGGATTCGTAAGTAAAAATGTGTTAGAGTTGTGTTGGAGGGATATTATGAAAAGAGTTATCAGTGTGGGAAATCAAAGTTTTGAAGCAATACGATCCGACAATAGATTTTATATAGATAAAACAAGATTTATAAAAGATTGGTGGGATATGGGAGATATTGTGACACTTATCACCCGTCCGCGCCGTTTTGGAAAAACATTAAATATGGATATGCTAAAGTGTTTTTTCTCAAATAAATATCACGGCAGAAATGATTTGTTCGATGGACTTGATATTTGGAATGACGAGAAGTATAGGAAATTACAAGGGACATATCCTGTGATATTTCTGAGTTTTGCGGGAATTAAAGGAAATACTTTTGAAATGGCACGCCAGCAGATATGTATAAAGATATTGGACTTATATGAAGAAAACGGATATTTGCTTGAGGGCGATATATTAAGTGAAAGTGAGAAGACCTTTTATAAAAGTGTCAGTATGAATATGTCTGATGCAATTATCAGTACATCGTTGAACAAACTTTGTACTTTTATGTATAAGTATTACGGAAAAAAAGTGATAATTCTTCTTGATGAATATGACACACCGATGCAGGAAGCATATGTAAATGGTTACTGGAATGAGCTTACAGCACTTACGAGGAGTCTGTTCAACTTTGCATTTAAGACAAATCCTTATCTTGAACGGGGTATAATGACTGGAATTACAAGGGTGTCAAAAGAAAGCATTTTTTCGGATTTAAATAATCTCGTTGTTGTTACAACAACATCAAATCAGTATACTACAGCATTTGGGTTTACTGAGGAAGAAGTATTTACTGCGCTTGACGAACAGGGAATGTCAGATGAGAAGGAGAAGGTAAAGGCGTGGTATGATGGATTTACGTTTGGAGACAAGAAAGATATTTATAATCCTTGGTCAATAACTAATTTTCTTGATGAAAAAAAATATAAGCTTTATTGGGCGGACTCAAGTTCCAATGCGCTTGTGAATAAATTAATAAGGACGGCTCCCGGAGAAATAAAAGAACAGATGGAAAGACTTATTTCCGGAGAAAGTATAGAAACATACATTGACGAGCAGATAGTGTTTGACCAGCTTGATATGGACGAAAATGCAGTATGGAGTCTGTTGCTTGCAAGCGGTTATTTAAAAGTGGAATTTGTTAAAAGCGAGGACAACGCTGGAGAGACTTTGGACTTCCCGATATATTCACTCAGAATTACAAACAGGGAAGTAAGGAGCATGTTTGTAAAGATGTTCAAGGGATGGTTTAACAGATCATTATCTGCATACAACAATTTTATAAAAGCACTTTTTGTGGGTGATGTTGAAAGCATGAATGAGTATATGAATGATGTGGCGTTAAACACATTTAGTTTATTCGATGCAGGAAAAAAAGTATCTGAAAAAAGGGCACCTGAAAATTTTTATCATGGCTTTGTGCTGGGGTTAATGGTAGACCAGGTAGATAATTATATCATAACTTCAAATAGAGAAAGTGGATTTGGAAGATATGATATAATGCTTGAGCCTATAGACAAAAATAATGAAAGTTTTCCTGGAGTTGTGATAGAGTTTAAGGTTTTTAATGCAAAGAAAGAAGATACTTTAGAGGAAACGGCTGAGAATGCATTGAGACAGATAAAAGAAAAAAACTATGATGCGGAACTTATAAAAAGGGGCGTGAAAAAAGAAAAAATCAGACATTATGGTTTTGCGTTTAAAGGTAAGGAAGTGCTGATTGTTCAGGGATAAAGATTAAAAGAAAAATATCATAATAGACACATTTGGTTTAATAAGAAAGTCACTATTACAAAATACAAAACACCATTTGTTATTATGTTTTAAACAAAGAGTTTAAAGCATGATATCGAATGGTGTTTTTGCTGACTATATTTATATAGTGCGATATAACGAAAGTTTGCGGTAATACTTTTGGAATATAAAATACACGCAATGACAGATAGTGTCGTGAGTGCATTGTATAATTGAAGAAAAAATGTGATGGAGGAATGAAGTTATGAAAATTAAAAAATTATATGTGTTTTATTATCAGTGATGTTGTTGCTAGAGGGTAGTCAGAGGCTAATCTGTGATAGAGCAAAGGCTCAGATAAACTATACAGGGTATTACTATAAACACACAAAGGATAAGGAATATGAGCAGGAGTATTCTATATATATGAAAAAGAAAAGTGCTTATAAAGGAAAAATACATCTTTCAAAACAAAGTACATATTTAAGAGGAGATGGTGATACGAGGGTGGTTTGTGACATAGATATGACCATTTATAAAGTCGGAAAAAACAGTTATGAGGGTAAAAAAGGCAAAGCAAGCATAAAGGTTAAAGTATACAAAAATAAGATTGTAATAAAACAAAAAGGTTATACAGAAGGAATGTATACAGACATGGTAGGAACATATAAGAGATTGAAAAATAAATAGATGTATGCATAAGTTCAGAAAAGAAAATGGAACTTACACAGATTGAAAATTCAGATAATGATTGAAAGTTTTGATAGCTGAAATAAAGAATGAAGGGAGTAAGATATTATGAAGATTAAAAAGATTATTTCAATAATTTTGACGGTTGCACTCTGCCTGACGGCTGTTCCAATTAAAGCAGATGCAAAAGAAAAGACGGTGAAAGAATTTACTGAGATATGGACTATTGAGGATTTGTATGGAATCAATAATAATCCGAAAGGTAATTACAGGCTGATGAATGATATTGACATATCGGCACAAACAGCAAAAGGTGGTTCGTGGGATACGGGACATGGCTGGACACCTTTGAAAGAATTTAGCGGTGAGTTTGACGGAAACGGTTATCGCATTAAAGGGATGAATATTTATGGAAATCCTGGAGAATATGTAGGATTGTTTAGCAGTATAACTTATGGCGGAAAAGTATATAATCTTGGAATGGTGGATGTAAATATTGGAAATTTGGACGAAAATGAATATTATGATAATGATATTGGAGCTATTGCAGGAGTAGTAGAGGGTGGTTCAATATCAAAGTGTTATTCGAGTGGAAAGATTGTGTGTCCAAATATTAATGAGGAGAATGATTGGCTTTATGCGGGAGGAATTGCAGGATATTTTTTACGGGCAGAAATTAGTGATTGCTATAATACTTTAAAAATTGACAATAGTGCAAATGCTGATAGCGTATTTAAAGACAGAATTTTTATTGGAGGAATTGGAGGAATTACGGGAGAGCTTAGAAGTATAGAACGTTGTTATAATGCCGGTGCAGTATCTGGATCAGCAATATGTGCTAGTGCTAGTGATTGGGCAGATACAGAAAATTCTAACTATTACCTGGCAGGAAGTGCTGCAGACGGAGATGAGTATGCAAAGGCTCTTACTCCAACTCAGATGTCGATTAAAAATGTGTACACAGGCTTTGATTTTGAAAATACATGGGAGATTGATCCAAATTCTTCGTATAAATATCCTCAATTAAAAGGAAACCGTCAGCAACGTGTAGAGGGGATTTCTATTGAGTCGTTACCGGCTAAATTAAGTTATGCCCCATGGGAGGATATAGATACAGATGGTGGAACAGTTAAGATTACATATGAGGGCAGTTACGAAACGATTGTTCTGCTAACAAAAGATATGATTTCAGGTTATGATATGACTGCTGTAGGTGAACAGAATGTAACGGTGGCTTACGGTGGAAAGACTGCTGAATTTCAAATCGATGTAGGCAGGATAGATGTAACATCAGTTGTGGTAAGTGGAAACAGCGAGATACAAAAAGGAACATCTTCTAAATTGAGTGCCTCGGTAGTTCCACAAGATGCTACTGATAACAGTATAAAATGGAGTAGTAGTGACGAGAGTAAAGCAACGGTTGATGCAGACGGAAATGTGACTGCTCTTGCAACGGGAGAGGTGATGATAACGGCAACTGCATCAAACGGAGTAAGTGCAGATTATAAAATAAATGTAACTGCATCTTGTGTCTTGCTTATCCTTGATGAGTCATCAATAACTTTGTATAAAGGTGATACGAAAGAAATAGGTACAAAGCTTTCGCCGATAGATACGACAGATAAAGTTACCTGGAACAGTTCAAATTCTAATATTGCTTCTGTGGACAATTACGGAGTGATAACTGCAGTGTCACCGGGAGAAACAACTATAACTGCAAAAGCAGGGAATGCAAAAGCATCGTGTCAGGTAATCGTAAAACAAAATTTAAGCAGTTTTTATATTGTAGGAGTAGAGGACAAAGCATATACGGGAGATTCGGTAGAGCAGAATATAAAAGTTACTGACGGAAATGTTACATTAAATGAAGATGAGGATTATATTGTTTCATATTCTGACAATGTAAATGTAGGAACAGCAGAAATGACAATATTTGGAATCGGTTATTATGAGGGTTCGTTGAAAAAGGCGTTTAAGATAATATCAAATAAAAATGATAATTATGTAACAGATGATAGTGCAAATGATAATGCAAACAATAATAAGAACGACAATATAAATAATAAGAATGACAACATAAATAATAATAAGAGTGACAATACAAATAATAAGGGTACCGATAAAAAAATAACTGTAGGAAAAGTCACTATAAAAAAAATAAGAAATGTAAAAGGCAGAAAAATTGAAATTCAATATAATAAGATAAACAAAGCAGATGGATATCAGATAAGATATTCATTAAAGTCTAATATGATGGGTTCAAGTAAGACAAAGACTACTACAAAGACAAAATATACTTTAACATCATTAAAGAAAAAGAAGAAATATTATATTCAGGTGAGAGCATTTGGTTATGATTCATCAGATAAAAAAGTTTATGGTAAATGGAGTGCAAAGAAATCAGTAAAAATAAACAAGTGATAATTGTGATTTGAAAAATCTCACCATTTCAGGGATAGGAGATTACCTCCTATCCCTGATTACAATAATGTTTTAGCATAACACAAAGCAGAATTTCTGACACAAGAGATGCAAATATATAAGCTATCATTCCGTAGTCAGGAACAAAGAATATAAGTGACAAAATCTTTATAAGGGTGCATATTACAGTTATGACAAAAGTCATATGAGGTTTGCCAAGCCCGTTTAATATGCTGCTGTAAGTCATGTTAAGATATAAGAACGGACACAAAAAGGACAGTATTGTGAGGTATCTGCCGGCAAGTTCATTGTGAAAGAAAAGATTTGCACAGGTATTTCCGAAAAGCAGAAAGAAAACAGTTGCAGACATTCCTGTTACAAGACAAAAATAGGAAGTTCGTCGGATGAGTTTTTTTATCTGCTTTTTGTTTCCTGATGAGTGTGCTTTTGAAACTGCCGGAAGAAGCATGGTGGATATTGCCATTGTAATTGTAGCCGGAAAAAGTATAAACGGCATAGCCATTCCTGAGTATATACCATATACACTTAGGGCTTCGTTCGTTGTATAACCGTATTTTACAAGTGCGGCAGGTATAAATATGGATTCTACACTATGTAAAAGTGAGATTGTCAGTTTTATTGACGTAAGTGAAATAAATACGGGAAAGAGGACTTTAAAACTTTCATTAAAAGAAATCTTATTTTTTCTTTTTGTGAGGGTTTTATTTTTAAGTGAATATATATTGTAAATAAAACCGAAAAATTCACCTACAGTCAGTCCGTATACAGCTATCTGACAGCAGATTTCTTTATCAGAGAAAAATCCCTGTACGATAAACACAAACAAAATTCGTGTGAATTGCTCGATAATTCCGGCAATAGCGGGTGGTTTTGCATTTTCGAGTCCATATTGAAAACCGCATATACATGCTGATACACTGCAAAATGGAAAAAGGTATGTTAATAGTTTAAGATATATGTCACAATCGGGGACCATAAGAATATGGCAGGCTATCCAGTTTGAATTTAAATTGATAATAGCAGATAAGGATAATGCCAGTGTAAGGCTTATGATTATGCCTGTTAAAAGAATATTGTTTGAGGTTAGGTTGTTTTTTCGTTTAAGATGCTTGCTGGTTTTGTCGTCAACAGATGTATCCGGTCTGCCTGAAAATGTGGCTGTAACTTGTGATATTGCACTTTGCATGCCGGCACCATATATTGTAAAGCAGAGTACATATATTGGAAATATAAGTTGATATGTGCCAAGAAGTTTTTCACCGAGTATATCAGCAAGATATATTCTGTATATAAATCCTATTATGCGTGAAAGAATGCTTGCGGCTGAAAGTATGAGAGTTCCTTTTATGATATTGCTATTGAGTCTGTTTTTTATAAATTTTTCTGTTTTTACGGCTGAGTTCATAAAGATTCCTCGCTTCTGAATGTTCAAACCTATTAATTTATTTTATTAAGTCACAGATAAAAATATGATGAATATATTGATTTTAAATATGGGGCGGAGGCGTGATATGATATATCTTGACCATGCGGCAACTACATCTGTCTGTCCACAGGCGGTTGCTGAGATGAAGAAATGTCTGGAAATATATTATGGAAATCCATCAGGGGCATATGAGTTTGCGCAGCAGTGTAAGGAAAAGATAGAGATTGCCAGAAAACAGGTGGCAAAGAGTATAAATGCATCTAAAGATGAAATTTATTTTACAAGCGGTGGCACGGAAAGTGACAATTGGGCATTATTTGGAACAGTTGAAGCCTGCAGGTATAAGGGAAGAAGAGGCAGGCATATTATAACAAGCTGCATTGAACATCATGCAATTCTCAATTCATGTAAGGCATTAGAAAAGCAGGGTTACAGGGTGACATATCTCCCGGTTGATGAGAGAGGGATTATCTCATTGAGGGAGCTTGAAAGAGCAATAAGAAATGACACTATACTTATATCGATAATGTATGCCAATAATGAAATCGGAACGATACAGCCGATAGATGAAATTGCGCAGATTGCAAAGAAGTATAACATTTATTTTCATACAGATGCGGTTCAGGCGTATATGCATGTACCTATTGATGTAAAAAAGAGTGGAATACATATGATGAGTGTGAGCTCACATAAGCTTTGCGGACCTAAGGGAACAGGGTTTCTTTATATAGCGGATGGATGTGATATAGAGAAATTTATTTACGGAGGAAAGCAGGAGCGTGATATGAGGGCAGGAACAGAAAATGTACCGGGAATCGTAGGTATGGGTGCAGCGGTAAATGAGGGATTTAAAAATATGTACCAGAAAAATGTCAAGACAGCAAATGTAAGGGATTATTTTTTGTCGAGAATAGAGAATGAAATTGAGGATGTAAGATTAAATGGACCAAAACCGGGAAATGAAAGACTTCCCGGAAACTTAAATGTAAGTTTTAAGGGGATTGAGGGAGAAACATTACTTGTTATACTTGACATGAACGGAATTTGTGCTTCAGCAGGTTCAGCCTGCAACACAGGGGAGCCGGGAATTTCTCATGTGATAGAGAGTATTGGTGTTCCAAAAGAATATGCCGATGGCACCATAAGATTTACTTTAGGAGAAGAAAATACCATAAGTGAAGTTGACCGTGTGATGGAAATTTTAAAAGCTGCTGTAAGTGTTTTGAGGGAAGGATAGATGTTTCCGGTAAAACTTTAAAGGTCATAAAGTTTTACCGGACTTCAAAAATAAAACTATCAGATTTTTATCATCTCTGCTTTTCTGCCTGTGAATTCACTATAATACCTGAATCCGTACTTTTTTAATATTTCGGGAACTTTATCAAAATCGTAGGCGAGGTGTTTACATTCGTGTGCATCGGAGCCTATGGTGATTATCTCGCCGCCAAGTTCATGATAAAGTTTTAATATTTTTTCGTGAGGGTTTGGATGTCCGAGTCCGTATTTGAACCCGGCGGTATTTATTTCGATACCTTTTCCGTTGTATATAAGTGTTTTCAGTATTTGTTCTATTATATCCATTGAATCTGAGGTGAGCCTGTCTATATAAGTGTCATCTGAAATACCCTGTGATTTCAGTTGTTTCATTTTAGGAGTGTAGCGGATTATGTAATCAATATGACCATATACATCAAAGTCAGCACCGAGATTGACATTGTTTAAGGTGGTTTCATAGTAGCGTAAAATTCCGCTTTTTTCAGGAGTATCACTCCAAAACGTATCATAGTACGGGTCTATATTGTCTACAAGGTGTGTTGAACCGATGACAAAATCAAACGGATATTCTTTGGTAAGCGAAATACATTTGTCAAGGCAGTCTTTTTTTAGACCGAGTTCAATGCCCCTTCGGATTTTTATCCTGTCACCGTATTTTTCGCTCAGTCTTTTCATTTCCTCAAAATATGGCTCTATGTCGAGCAGAAACTCAGGTGTATCACCCTCGGATGGAAAATTATAATCCATATGGTCAGTAAAGCATATGGAAGAAAATTCTTTTTCAATAGCGTTTTTTAACATATCTTCCATAGGTGTGTCGCTGTCTGTTGAAAAATATGTGTGTACATGATTGTCGGAATGAATAATATCTGAAAACATTACTCAGTCACCTCCTTTATTCCTGTTATGTCTGTGCTAATAGTCATGGAATAATTTGTGTAGTAGACAACAAATCCGGGTTTGCTTCCATTTGGCTTTTTCACATGTTTTTTCTGTATATAGTCAATTTCAGCTTTGCCCTGTTCACATGCTTTTGAGTAGTGTGCGGCAAGTCGTGCAGCCTCTTCAAATGTGCGGTCAGGAAGTTCTTTACCCTCTGTTTTTACAATGACATGAGAGCCGGCACTTGCTTTTGCATGAAACCACCAGTCATTTCCAGTTGCGATTTTGAAAGTAAGTTCATCATTCTGATAATTGTTTTTTCCGACATACATATCAAAACCGTCTGATGATATATAGTGGAGAGGCTTGCTTTTTTCGCTGTTTTTGCTGCCTTTATTTTTTTCATGGTGTTTTTTGATATATCCGCATTCTGAAAGTTCACGCTTGATTGCAACAAGATCCGATTCCTGACGTGCTATGTCAAGGGAATTGCTTATTGATTCAAGATGTTCAATTTCTTCTTTTGTTTCGGCGATTTGTATGTTCAATGCTTCAAAAGTTCGTTTGAGTTTTGCATACTTATCAAAATATTTTTTTGCATTTTCAACTGCCGATTTTGTTTCGTCAAGCGGAATTGTTATCTCGTTTCCTGTATAATAATTTTCGCATGTGAGTGCTTTTTCTCCGCCTTTTAATTCGTAACCGTACGTTGTGAGAAGTTCTCCGTATACCTTGTATTTATCACGTTTTTCAGTGTCTTTTAACTGCTTGGTCTGTAAATCGTATTTTTTGTTGTTTCGTTCTAACAAAGTATTTGTTATTTTTCTAAGGTCGGCAGATTTCTGGTTTATTCTGCTCATCACCTCTTTTGTGGCATAGTAATCATAGAGCATATTACTTACGGAATCACAGCTTTTTAACGTATATGCATCGTCCTTTTGGTACATTGTGAGTTCGAGACTTGTAAATTCGGCAGGCATATTGTTTTTAAATACGATAATTGGGGCAAAGTTTTTTTCGGAAACATCATTCATCATTTCAGAAAAGTTTCTATATAAATGAAGCTTTTCCATGTCACTTAATTCAAGCGCATTATTTTTATCAGAAAGCGATGCCCTATATATCAGCTCATTTGCCATAAGCGGGCTGAAACCTGTTATTGAAGTATAAATTGCTTTTGCAAGCGGCAGCGGCTTAGAGAGTACATTATCCGTAAATTCGCTTTCTGTAATGGCAAATGGATTATATTTGTGTTGTGTATCAGGTATAAAATATTCTCTTCCCGGGAGGACTTCCCTTACAGAACTTACAAGAAGTGATATATGTTTGATGCTGTCGATTATTTTATTGCTGTCATCACAGAAAATTATATTGCTGTGTTTACCCATAAGTTCTACATAAAGATATTTTTTGCAGAGGTCGCCCATCTCGTTTAAATGTTCAAGTTCAAAACGGATAACTCTTTCAAGACCGATTTGTGATATAGAGACTATGCTGCAATTGTTCAGATGCTTTCTTAATACCATGCAGAACGTCGGTGCCGTAAGAGGCGATGTTTTATTTGTATCTGTAAGGTAGATAAGAGGCAGACTTGGGTTTACTGATATAGTGAGTCTTTTTGTGATTCTTGCCGTTTTGCCGTTTTCGTCTGTTTTACTCTGTTTTATCGTAAGTAACAGTTCGTCTTTTTCAGGCTGGGCAATTTTTGTAATGCGTCCGCCTGTTATATTTGTATCAAGTTCATTGACAAGACTTGATATAACAATTCCATCAAGTGCCATATAAATAACCTCGTTTCTTTTAAAATAGGATAAATAATATTTTAAACAAAATGGACATATTATTCAAGAACATCTTTGTTTATGGTGATTTTATAACATTACGCAAGGGGTAAAATATCTTTTGATTCCAATAGAAACAGTTCAGCCATAAAAAAATATCGGTTGTAAATTTTTCCAAATTGTGTTACTGTATATTGCGGTTTTTTTGAAATGAAACAGAGGGGATGCTAAAAATTAGTGAATAGGGAAAAGGTGAAATATTTTGTTGAGATTTATTTATGTGATAGCAGGTAATTTATATAGAGCATGGATGATTCCCAAAATGGGGTATTATTCGAGACATCCTGAGAAATATTCTGAACGGTTTCGCTATGAATACGACAGATATGCCATAAATCTTATGAAAAAGACAGGGCGAATTACAACAGAAGGATTCGGAATGGAAAATCTTCCGAAAGATGGAGGATATGTCATGTTTTCAAATCATCAGGGCAAATATGATGCACTTGGAATTATGCATACACATGATACCCCATGTTCTGTTGTGATGGATGATGCGAGAAGCCACGGACCTCTGGTGAAGCAGTTTATAGATCTGGTTGAAGGCAAGAGACTTAAACTTGACAATTTAAAACAGGCGGCAGGTATAATAAAAGAAGTTACAGAGGAAGTGAAAAAGGGACGTAAGTTTATAATTTTTCCGTCCGGCGGTTATGAGCATAGGAATGGAAATTATGTTGATGAATTTAAGCCCGGTGCATTTAAAAGCGCAATGAGGGCGAAAGCCCCCATTGTTCCGGTTGCAATAGTTGACTCGTGGAAAGTTTTCGATTTATGGAGTTTAAGAAAGGTAAAGACAGAAGTTTTTTATTTAAAACCAATGTTTTACGATGAGTATAAGGATAAAAAATCAGTAGAGATATCTTCTATAGTATATAACAGGATATGTTCAGCAGTTGACTTTGCACAAAAAGGAGAGTTTGATAAGGCATTGCTGCAGTAATCCGTGGTATTGGTTGGGGGCAAAATACTTTTTGTCCCCCAACATAATGTTATAAGGGAATAACGCATAACATTCTTATGAGAATTTTTCTTATATAGCCAGGGGTTACGACTTTTATATCATGTTCGGCTTTTAATGGGGTTTGACGATATAATTTATTGTTTATGTACAGTTTTGCAAAACCGAGTATGTCATTTTTGCTGACAGGTGCTGTAAGAGTGGACGGAAGTTTGATTTTGTATGTTATTTCATCATTTTTTGACAACATAAGAATACATGGTTTATCGAAAACTTTTACGTTGGTGAAATTTGTCTGTCCTTTTAAGATATTGATTTTAAATGTTTTTTCCTCAGGTTTGAAGTTTACTTTTGAAAAGTTGTTAAAGCCATAATCCATAAGTTTTTTTGTGTCCTGCCATTTATATGTTTTGTTTGGAGGCCAGCCACAGCCTAATACAGCAGATATAAGTGTAGTATTGTTTCTTGTTGCTGCTCCGCAGAAGCAATAGCCGGCTTTTCCTGTGAAACCTGTTTTGACACCGATTGCACCGTTATATTGGGAGAGAAAAGCATCTTTATTTGAAACACTGTATTGTTTAGAACCGGTTGTATTGGAAAAACTGTATGATGAAGTGGTTATTACTTTTTTGAAATTTTTGTTTTCCAATGCATAGGAGGCTATCTTACAAAGTTCATACGCAGTTGTATAATGTCCTTTGGAATCAAGACCGTTAGGGGTTACAAAATGAGTGTTGCCACAGCCCAGTTCAGATGCTTTACGGTTCATGAGTTTTGCAAAATTCTTTACTGAACCTCCTATATGCTCGGCGATGGCTACGGCGGTATCATTATGAGATTCAAGCATAAGGGAATACAATAAATCTCCGAGCCTGAATGTGTCACCTGACTTCATGTAAAGTTTTACTTTCGGCATTGATGCCGCATAATTTGAAACTTTTACTATATCATCGGGTTTGCCGTTTTCTAGTGCAAGTATGCAGGTCATTATTTTTGTTGTACTTGCCATAGGAAGTTTTTTGAATGAATTTTTTTTATATAATATCTGACCGCTGTTTTTTTCGATTATACAGCAGGCTGTTGAGGAAAGCGAGGAAGGTTCTTCTGACTGCTTTTGTATACCGCAATTATCTGCTTTTATTTTTTTTATTACGCAGTTTATGCGGTGCTGTTTTGGTGTGTTGTTAAAGTATTTTGTGTTTAAACTTTTACAGCATGCTTTATATAGGAAAACGCTTAATATTGTGAGACTTAGTAAACACAGTATAAAATTTAATTGTGATTTCATGGTTATTACTCCTGCTATTTATTTGCAATAATGTTACTGCTGTTTGCGGCAGTAATGTGAACAGTAACATAATATGCGTTTTTTTTGGCATAAATGCTAAAAAAAGGTTGCTATTTTTGAGCAAAAGTAATAAACTTATCATTGGTGTAAATTTGTTTATTTTTATTATTAAAACTAGATTTACCAAATATATTCTACTATTATTGGAGGGCTGAACATGAGTAACACAAATGCTTTGTCAGCAAAAGCTCGTATTGAGACTTTGGTTGACGAAAACAGTTTTGTTGAAATTGGTGCTAAGATAACAAAGAGAAGTACAGATTTCAACATGCAGGAAAAGTCTGTACCGGCTGATGGAGTTATCACAGGATACGGACTTATTCAGAATAATCCTGTCTATATCTACAGTCAGGATGCATCCGCAATGAATGGTACAATCGGTGAGATGCATGCAAAGAAGATTGCGCATGTATATGAGCTTGCTATGAAGACAGGAGTGCCGGTTATAGGACTTATTGATTGTGCAGGTATGCGCCTTCAGGAGTCAACAGATGCACTTGCAGGCTTTGGAAAAATTTATAAAGTTAAGTCTGATGCATCAGGAATAGTACCACAGATAAGTGCTGTTTTTGGAAATTGCGGTGGTGGCGTGGCAGTTCTTGCAGCTATGAGTGATTTCACATTCATGGAAGAAAAAAACGCTAAACTTTTTGTTAATTCGCCAAATACACTTGAAGGAAACTATGCAGATAAGCTTGATACAGCTTCAGCTAAGTTCCAGAAAACAGCTTCGACAGTTGATTTTGTTATTGAGGGTGAAGAGGAAGTTCTTAACAGTGTTAGAGAACTTATTAGCATTCTTCCGCAGAATAACAATGAAACAGGAATTTCAGATGAGTGTATGGATGACCTTAACCGTATGGTTGATAACTTTGCAGCAGAAGTTGCAGATCCGGCAGTTGCACTTGCAGATCTTGGTGATAACAATTTCTTCCTTGAAGAAAAAGCAGGTTATGCAAAAGAGATGGTTACAGGATTTATCTGCCTTGACGGAATGACTGTAGGTGCGGTAGCAAACCGTACAGCAGAGTTTGATGAGGACGGAAAAGTCGCAGCAAAATATGATGCACGTCTTACAACAGCAGGTTGTGAAAAAGCAGCAGCATTTGTTAAGAAATGTGATGCATTTAATATTCCTGTACTTACTCTTACAAATGTTGAGGGATTTGCCACAACAGTTGAGGAAGAGACAACTATCGCCTGTGCAGCAGCTAAACTTACAAGCGCATTTGCTGAGGCAGATGTACCTAAGGTTAATCTTATTGCAGGAAATGCATATGGCAGCGCATATGTAGCCATGAACTCAAAGCATATTGGTGCAGACATGGTATTTGCACTTCCTGATGCAAAAGTTGGTATGATGGATTCAAATGTCGCAGCAAAGATTATGTATGCTGATGACAAAGATACGGATGTTGCAGCAAAAGCAGCAGAGTTTGAAGCTCAGTCAGGTACTGAGGCAGCCGCAGCAAGAGGATATATAGATTCTGTTATTGCTCCTGAATCTGCGAGAAAACAGCTTTTATTTGCATTTGAGATGCTGTTTACAAAAAGCGAATATCCTATCGGCAAAAAACATGGAACCATCTAAGTAAGGAGCGTTATATGAAGAAGAAATTATGTTTAATTTTTTGTATCGTGTCATGCATTCTGATGATGGCAGGCTGCAGTTTAAGCCTTACAAAGACAAACAAAAATTTTGATAAGGCAACACTTGAAAAAAACGCTGATTCATTTGTAAAAAGCTGGTTTAGTTATGATTTTGAGAGTGCAGTCAAATCAATGAAAGAACAGTCAACAGAAGTTGATGAGGACACGGTCAATCAGTATAAAGAGTCTGTACAGTTGAAAAAAGAATATGGAAAACAGGGTAAAAAGGTTGACACTGATTTCACTATAAGTAGTGATTCTGCAACAGTTGTAGAGACATATACTACTTCATCAGGAAAGAAACTCATATTCTCAGTAACATATGATGAAAAAGGTCAGACATCTTCTTGGAAAGTAGAAGAGTATACAAGTCTTGGTCAGAAAATGTCAAAAGCCGGACTTAATACTATTCTTAGTATGGCAATCGTATTTGCGGTTCTTATATTTATCGCACTTATAATTGCACAGTTTAAGCACATTGCTAATTTCCAGAATGGTGCAAAGAAAGAAGAAGTTAAGGCAGAACCTGTTGTTGAGACAGCACCTGTTGCTGTTGAAGAGGAAAATCTTGTTGATGACTTAGAGCTGGTTGCTGTTATTACGGCAGCTATCGCAGCAGCAAGTGAGACAGAGTCAGCAGACGGTCTTGTTATTCGTTCAATTATTAGAAGATAAGAAAAATAAATGGAGGACAAATTCATGAAAAATTATACAATTACCGTAAATGGTACTGTTTATGATGTAACAGTAGAAGAAGGAGCAGCAGGAGCAGTAGCTTCAGCTCCTAAGGCAGCACCAAAGGCAGCTCCTAAAGCTGCACCAAAAGCAGCTGCACCGACAGGAGCAGCAGGCTCAGTTAAGGTAAATGCACCAATGCCTGGTAAGATTTTATCAGTTAAGGCATCAGCAGGACAGGCAGTAAAGAAAGGTGAAGTTATTTTAATTCTTGAAGCTATGAAGATGGAAAATGAAGTAGTTGCACCACAGGATGGTACAGTAGCAAGCATCAATGTAGCAGCAGGAGATTCAGTAGAAGCAGGAGCAGTACTTGCAACATTAAACTAGGAGGGACTGACTTTGGATTACGTTATTACAACGCTTGAGAATCTTGCAGGTCAGACCGCGTTTACATCACTTACATTAGGAAATTACCTTATGATCGTGGTTGGCTGTATCTTTCTCTATTTAGCGATTAAAAAAGGATACGAACCATTATTGTTGGTACCTATCGCATTTGGTATGATTCTTGTAAATATTTATCCTGATATCATGGCAGATCCTGATAGTACATCAAATGGTGTCGGAGGATTATTACATTATTTCTATATACTTGATGAATGGAGTATATTGCCTTCACTTATTTTCTTGGGTGTAGGTGCGTTGACAGACTTCGGACCACTTATTGCAAATCCTGCAAGTTTCCTTTTGGGAGCTGCAGCTCAGTTTGGTATTTTCTCAGCTTACCTTATAGCAATCCTTTTAGGATTCAATGATAAGGCAGCCGCAGCAATATCAATCATCGGTGGTGCTGATGGTCCTACATCAATTTTCCTTTGTGGTAAATTAAAGCAGACTGAGTATATGGGACCTATCGCAGTGGCTGCATATTCATATATGTCACTTGTTCCTATTATCCAGCCGCCTATTATGAAGCTTTTCACAACAGAGGATGAGCGTAAGATTAAGATGTCTCAGCTTCGTCCGGTATCAAAGCTTGAGAAGATTTTATTCCCTATTATCGTTACTATTATTGTTTGTCTTCTTCTTCCAACAACAGCACCTCTTGTAGGTATGCTTATGCTTGGTAACCTCTTTAAAGAGTCAGGAGTGGTTAAACAGCTTGCAGAGACAGCTTCAAATGCTCTTATGTACATCGTAGTTATCTTACTCGGTACATCAGTAGGAGCTTCAACAAGTGCAGAGGCATTCCTTAAAGTTACAACATTAAAGATTGTTGCACTTGGACTTATTGCGTTCTGTGTAGGTACAGCAGCGGGAGTTCTTTTCGGTAAGGTTATGTGTAAGGTTACACACGGAAAGGTAAACCCATTGATTGGTTCAGCAGGTGTATCTGCCGTTCCTATGGCTGCCAGGGTTTCACAGAAAGTTGGTTCGGAGGCAGATCCGACAAACTTCCTTCTCATGCATGCGATGGGACCAAATGTTGCCGGTGTTATCGGAACAGCAGTTGCTGCCGGTGTATTTATGGCAATATTCGGAATTTAATACTATTAAGGAAGTTCACCATCTCTATTGCACAGAGCAATAATGGTGGGGGATTTCCTTGATTCATAAAAGATGTTGAAGCGGATATTATATCCGTTTTGGCAGTTCGCTTAACTTAAAAATATAGGAGGATTATCATGGCAGATATAGAAAAGAAACCATTAAAGATTACGGAGACAGTTCTCCGTGATGCGCATCAGTCTCTTATTGCTACCCGTATGACAACAGAGCAGATGCTTCCGATAGTAGATAAAATGGATCAAGTTGGATTTCATGCAGTAGAGTGCTGGGGTGGTGCAACATTTGATGCTTCACTTCGTTTCCTTAAAGAAGATCCATGGGAGAGACTTCGTAAATTAAGAGCTGGATTTAAAAATACAAAACTTCAGATGTTATTCAGAGGTCAGAACATCTTAGGTTACAACCATTATGCAGATGACGTTGTAGAATATTTTGTACAGAAGTCAATTGCAAATGGTATTGACATTATTCGTATATTCGATTGTCTTAATGATCTTAGAAACCTTAAGACAGCAGTTAATGCAGCAAATAAAGAAAACGGTCATGCTCAGATAGCACTTTCTTATACATTAGGTGACGCTTATACACTTGATTACTGGAAAGATATGGCAAAGCAGATTGAAGATATGGGTGCAAAATCACTTTGTATCAAAGATATGGCAGGTCTTTTGGTTCCTGCAAAGGCTACAGAGCTTGTTCAGGCACTCAAAGAGTCAGTTAGCATTCCAATCGACCTTCATACACATTATACATCAGGTGTTGCTTCAATGACTTATATGAAGGCTGTAGAAGCAGGATGTGATATTATTGATACTGCTATGTCTCCATTCTCAATGGGTACAAGCCAGCCAGCAACAGAAGTTATGGTTGAGGCATTTAAGGGAACTCCTTATGATACAGGTCTTGATCAGTCTAAACTTGCTGAAATCGCTGATTACTTCCGTCCAATGCGTGAAGAAGCTCTTAAGAGCGGTCTTATGAATACAAAGGTGCTTGGTGTTAATATCCAGACACTTCGTTATCAGGTTCCTGGTGGAATGCTTAGTAACCTTGTATCACAGCTTAAAGAGATGGGACAGGAAGATAAGTATGAGCAGGTTCTCGAGGAAGTGCCAAGAGTACGTAAAGATTTTGGTGAGCCACCACTTGTTACACCGTCATCACAGATAGTAGGTACACAGGCCGTACTTAACGTAGTATCAGGTGAGAGATATAAGATGGTAACTAAAGAGTCTAAGAAACTTCTTTCAGGAGAATTTGGACAGACTGTTAAGCCATTTAACCCTGAAGTACAGAAGAAATGTCTCGGTGATGATGCAAAGGTTATCACTTGTCGTCCGGCTGACCTTATTAAGCCGCAGCTTGCTGATATTGAGAAAGAGATGGCTCAGTACAAGCAGCAGGATGAGGATGTGCTTTCATATGCATT